>Ga0172368_10000471_pt1 | contig 57134 bp, 38 predicted proteins | sample Lak11m_FD_114540 | JGI IMG/M metagenome (GOLD analysis project Ga0172368, IMG submission 114540) | Freshwater microbial communities from Kabuno Bay, South-Kivu, Congo - kab_022012_11m | ecosystem: Environmental > Aquatic > Freshwater > Lake | place: Democratic Republic of the Congo: South-Kivu... | reverse complement strand
GAAATAGAATTGGATACGATCATAGAAAAATTAGTAGAAGAAAATCTGGCAATTATAAAACTGATAAATTTGGAAGGCTTGAAAAATGCAGCCTAAATCAACATGCGAAACTTAAATAAAGTAATTTGTCAGGGACTATCAACAATTGTTTAGCCGAGTATTTCGTTCGCCAAAACAATTGCTTTACTGAACCGGCGTTGATCGATATTAACCGGGATGTTATTTTTTATCGCAAAATCAACGATAGTGCTCGTCGGCATGTTCCCCAGCAAGTCATAACCTGTCATCGGACATCCTCCTAAACCGTTAATCACACTGTCGAAAATTACACATCCGTTTTTATGGGCAGCCTCAATTTTCCTGTATCCGTCATCCTGTTTAATATGCAGGTGGATCCCAAATTCGATATCCGGAAAATTACCGGTTAGCATGGAATAAATTTCACTGATATATTTGGGTGTAGCCACTCCAATGATATCCGACAGGCTGATTGTTTCGATTCCTATCTTATTGAGTTTATCAACCCAATTAAAAATTGGGTCCAGGCCATCAGGATCGCCGTAAGGATTTCCGAAGGCCATTGATAAATAAACAATAAAATGTTTATTGGAATGAATACAGGAATTTTGAATTTCATTGATGCTTTTCCATGCTTTGTCAGTATCCGAATTAATATTCCTTTTTAAAAAAACAGGTGAGGTTGAAAAGGGATATCCGATAAAGTGAATCTGTTCAAAACCTGCCGCATACTCCGCTCCCTTTTTATTTACAACAAGGACAAATATTTTTGAAGAAGTATCCGAAAGATCAATCTGGTTCAGTACATCTGACGTATCGCTCATCTGTGGTACCGAACTCTTAGAAACAAAACTTCCGGTATCTATGATGTCGAATCCTACTCCCAACAGTGCATTAATCAGTTTTACCTTTTCGCTGGTTGGAATAATTTTGCGAAGACCCTGCATTGCATCCCGTGGGGTTTCAAGTATTTTTATTTTTTTACTGTGTTGATTGATCATACAGTTAAATAAACAATTTATAAAAAATCACCGGCAATAAATTTCCAATAAAGCAAGTTTCAAGGATCCAATTTTTTAGCCAGCCAGTGCATGATGTTCAAAGCGAACTGCCTGTTGTCGTTTCCGGTAGTGTTCATCCCGAATTTTTCGCCCTCATAAACCTGCGCTGTGATCATTGCAGCTTCTCCCAATATTACAATCCTGCCATTTCCATGTTTCAAAGCTAATCCCTGGCAATTTCCGGCTGCTGAAACCGGATCGGCAAACCGTGTAAATGTTTTACTTCCTTTATGCCAAACACTATCCGGCAAGGAATGGTAGGATTTATCGGATAGTCGAAGTAGCACTATTGAGTTGTCAGGAATGCTGAGACTTTGACCCCTGTCGGAAACCACTCTGCTGAGATATTCGAATGGATTCGAACCATTACAAACCAGATTGTCGCCAAGTAAACCGTTTTCGCGGCTGAATACCAGTTTGTCCCTGAAATGTTCGTTTCCTACAAAAAAAATTGAATCTGCGGTTTCTCCATTAAACATGTGAACTCCAAATTTCTGTGACAGACTTTCGACAGCTCCTCCAAACGGGTAATGATCGGCAATAAGTAACAATGCGCCTCCGCTGTTCACCCAGTCCGCAATAGTAGAACATTCTGCATCAGTAAATGCTGAATCTCCTTTTTGTTTTTTCCCTTTGGCGTTGGAAATGACAAGGATATCACAGGATGTCAATAATTCAGACGTAAATGGTTTTTTATTCGGCTTTACTTTAAATCCATCATTCCTGATAAGGTTGACAAATGGACTGTAGGTTCCGTTGGATTTATGAAAGTTATTGTGTGCATTATCGAACAAAACTTTCGGATGAGTTTTATTGAAAGCCGGTGTCATTACCGTCACATCATAATCCCGGTCGGGCCTTTGTTGACCTGTGCAGGAAAATAATGTTATACAGAAAACCAAAACATAAGGAAGAAGTCTTATTCTTTTCATGAAATTATTTTTATTTATGTTCACCCGGCGTAAAAAGGTGATTTATGAACCAATCAGAAAGGTTAATATAGAATTTCAACAACAACGATTTCACTGATTTCGGCTGCGGTGACCTCGATAGGACTTATAGATTCCTCGTAATCAATCATTGCAAAATCCCCCTCATACAAATCGAAATCCTGAGTTCCTCCAATAATTCCAAGTTTTCCCTTAAAGCAATAGACTCCAAATATTTTATTTTGTCCGGTTATTTCAAGTATAAAAGATTCTGCATTTTTGAGCAGCATCCCTTTAAGGGATCCTTTGACACTGCCGGTTGTCATTAAATTAAAATCCCTGGCCTTTCCAAATCCCTCTGTTTCCCAGTCACCCTGAAAATAATCCGTGTCGAATTTATGGAGTACCTTCCCGTATTTGCCTTTGTGTTCAATCACCAGTGTTCTTTCAAGGTTCAAAATGACCCGTGATACACCGGGAAGTATTGTAAAGACGGATTGCTCAATATCTATTGTTGCTGTACTTATCCTGTATAGGAAATTAAGTTGCTTATAACTTGAATCTTCAGGGTAAATTGCCAACTGCGTGGTAGTTCCACCCGACCATGATTCTGTTAATTGATTTTCTTTGGTAAATATCCTTACACTCATTTCAATTTCTAATTTCTCAATTCTCTTTTCTCACATTTTGAATATCGCGTACTGAACATCATTTTTTCCTTCTCAATTCTCAAGTCTCATTTCTCAATTCTCAAGTCTCATTTCTCAAGTCTCAAGTCTCATTTCTCAAGTCTCAACTCTCATTTTAATCTTTCCCTCAAGGCATAAATTTCGTCCCTGAACCTGGCCGCTTCAATAAAGTCAAGTTCTTTAACGGCAGCTTTCATTTGATGTTCGAGCTTAGAAATCGCCTTTTCGATTTGTTCCCTGGTCATGTATTGAATCAATGGATCGGCAGCAATATCAATCCCATTCCTTTCAATGTAGGCTTTGGATTCGGCGGCTTTTGAATCTGCTACTGCTGTTTGTCCAAGTATAGACTGTGTTGATTTAATTATCTGAGTAGGAGTGATGTTATATTCTTCATTATATTTCAACTGTTTTATCCTTCGCCGGTTTGTCTCTTCTATGGTCTTTCTCATGGAATCGGTCATCTTATCGGCATAGAAGACCACTCTTGCATTCAGGTTGCGAGCGGCACGTCCCGCAGTTTGGGTCAGGGATTTTTCAGAACGAAGGAATCCTTCCTTGTCAGCATCCAGTATTGCAACTAAAGAAACTTCGGGGAGGTCAAGTCCTTCGCGCAAAAGGTTCACACCGACAAGTACATCGAAATCACCAAGCCGCAGTCCACGCAGAATTTCGACCCGGTCGAGCGTTTCAACTTCCGAATGGATATACCTGCACTGGATATCCAGTTTGGCCATGTATTTTGTTAACTCCTCAGCCATTCGTTTGGTAAGTGTGGTAACTAATACTCTTTCACCTGCCAGCCTGCGCTTTTCAATTTCATCAAGCAGATCGTCAATCTGGTTCAGACTGGGCCTTACTTCAATAACCGGATCAAGCAATCCTGTAGGACGAATGAGTTGCTCCACAACCACTCCTTCCGACTTCTGGAGTTCATAATCAGAAGGTGTTGCGCTTGCATAGATCACCTGCGTTGCTATGGCATCAAATTCATCGAATTTGAGCGGCCGGTTATCCATTGCTGCAGGAAGCCGGAATCCATATTCCACAAGGGTTTGTTTGCGGGAACGGTCGCCTCCGTACATCGCTCTTATTTGAGGCACAGTAACGTGGCTTTCATCAATTACCAGCAGGAAATCATCCGGAAAGTAATCTATCAGGCAATAAGGCCGGGTACCCGGTTTTCTTCCATCGAAATATCTGGAATAATTTTCAATCCCACTGCAATATCCCAGCTCACGCATCATTTCAATATCATACATCACCCTATCCTCAAGCCGTTTGGCCTCAAGGTGCTTTTCGGTTTCTTTGAAATATTGTGTTTGTCCGATAAGATCGTGCTGAATCTCGGTTATCGCCATTTTCATTTTTTCATGAGAGGTAACGAATATATTTGCCGGATAAATCTTCAGGTTTTCCAACTTTTCGATTTTGTGCCCGGTCACAGGATTGAAAGTTTCAATAGATTCGATCTCATCTCCAAAGAAGATAATCCTGTAAGCAATGTCTGCATAAGCAGGAAAAATATCTACCGTATCGCCCTTCACCCTGAACTTTCCGTGGGTAAATTCTATTTCATTCCGGGAATATAAACTTGCCACCAGCGATTGAAGGAATTTATTGCGGGGGATAATATCTCCCGATCTGATGTGGATGACATTGTTTGTGAAATCTTCCGGATTGCCAATTCCGTAGATACATGAAACCGACGACACAACAATGACATCCCTTCGACCCGAAAGCAATGAGGACGTCGCACTTAGCCTAAGTTTTTCTATTTCATCGTTGATGGAAAGATCCTTTTCAATGTAGGTATTTGTAACCGGCAGATACGCTTCGGGCTGGTAGTAATCATAATATGAAACAAAATATTCGACCTTGTTGTTTGGAAAAAATTGCCGGAATTCTCCGTAAAGCTGAGCCGCAAGAGTTTTGTTATGACTCAGTACGAGGGTCGGGCGATTGACTTCCTGAACGACATTAGCTATAGTAAATGTTTTGCCTGATCCGGTAACACCCAAGAGAACCTGGTGTTCGTCGCCACGGCGCAGTCCTTCCACCAGTTGTCTGATAGCATCAGGCTGGTCGCCGGTAGGCAGGTATTCCGATGTGATTTGAAAGTTCAATGTTTGACGTTTTCAGAGTTCGAAGGTTAGATGTCCTTCACTACATCATAACCTTTTTAAGCCAAAGCGATCCGGGTTCGCGCTCAGTGCCGCTTTCGATATGTCGTTTAAGTATGGGGCATTTTGATGAAAACTCATTATAATACTTATGGCGGAGAAAATTTAATGCGCCGGTGATCTTAAAATGTTCGTTATAGCTCAGAAATGCCTCGACAAGATATTGTTCGTTCCATAACCTGATGTTTTTGTAAATCCATTCATCGAGATAATCTTTAGGAGTAAAAATATCATGAATATGAATGTACACTCCTGGTTTTATTACAGGTAAAATCCTTAAATAAATAAAGAGAACATCTCCCTGCGGCCTAATGATATGAGAAGAATCAATGAATAAAATATCATTGGCTTCCAGTTTTTCAAAAAAAGACATTTCAATATCTTCAACTTTCCTGCGGATTACCTGAGCATCGGTATTTTCGAGCCAGGCCATTTCGTAAGGTTCTACGCACATCATGTTGCAGGTATAGTCAGCATTTTCCGATTTATTCTTTTCAATTGCTTTAAGAGCCATCAGAGTAGAAAATCCGCTGCCGATTTCAATAATATTTGCCGGCCTCAGGTGTCTTACCATATTATAAAGGTATTCGGAATCGCCCGACAGGAACGAACCATTGTTGTAATGATATTCGTGTTTGGCTGTTTTCTCAATCGGGATTGCAAGCAATTCATCATTATATCGGAACTGGCTTAACAATCCAAGTTGTTGTTCTGTATTCATATCCAGAGACTTCAGTACCCTGTCATCACGCAGGCTGTATTGAAGGTGATTCGTATTGAACATAGGTTCATAATAATGATCGAGTATCGGGAAGATTCCCTTTTTAAACAACAATTTCTTGTTTCTTGGGAAATCCCTGAAGTTGTTCTCTCTCATCTTTTTAAAAGCGGTAGCTGCGATAAAGGTAATTGGCGTCATAACTAAATCGGCAATTGGCTTTACCAGACTTTTCATTGTTGATCCACCTGATTTGTTTGTACTCATAGGGATATTTTTAATTTTTTAAAGTTACAAGCCGCGTTAAAAGTACACTGAAACAATCAATATAATTCATGGTTTAATTTGCGGCCAAAACTAATGAAAATTTCCCTTTCGAAATTACTGTCATCATTATTTCGAAAGTAAATCAGCCCTTTTACAGAGCGATGATTTGTCATGTTACTAAAAAGAGATGAAAAAACAGAACAAGAAATTTGAATATTCCGTAAAATCACATTTTGCAGAATTCACAATAAAAATATTTATTTGAAAATTCATGGAATCCCTTTTAAGTAACGTTGTTTATTCCTATTTTTACAGTTTATAAGCCTGAAAGGAATTTATTCATTTAACAATTTTATTATGGGTACAAATAAGCCAACTTATAATGAATTGTATGAAGAAGTAAAGAAACTACGTACAAAGCTTGAATTAACTGGTATTTCGGGTGATCCTGATAATTTATTTCTTATGGTAAGCCAACATCCCGATTTTGCTAAAACTATTCTTGATCTAAGTACTTCCTGCATATATATACACGATATTAATCACCGTTATATTTGGGCGAATAAAGCTGCCGTTGAAAATACGAAATTGCCTATTGATCAACTGATCGGAAAATTTTGTTATAATGTTTGGGAACAGCACGACCACACCTGCCCTGATTGTCCGCTGGAAAAATCGTTGAAAACGGGTAAACCCGAAGAACAGGACAGGACAACTCCTGACGGCCGTCACTGGCTGGTGAGAGGTATTCCTATAAAGAATGAAAAGGGAGAAATAATAAATATTCTCGAAATTGCCGACGATATTTCAACGAGAAAAGTCAGGGAGCTAACCCTGGAGGAAAGTGAAGACAGATTCAGGAATCTTGCCGAGTCAACACCTATCGGCATACTCATTTATCAGGGAGAATACTTTGTTTATGCGAATCCTTCCTGTAAAAAGATAACCGGCTATGAACCGGAAGAATTATACAGGATGCAATACTGGGACCTTGTGGATAAGGAACATCGCTCCCTTATCATCGAGCGTGGTCGTAAGAGGCAGGCCGGAGAAGACATCCCGTCAGAATACCAGTTTCAGTTCAGAACTAAAAGTAGAGAAGAAAAATGGATTCTGATCAATGGCTGCAGGATTAATTACCGCGGAAAACCGGCAGGCATGATCACAGTTGCAGATATTACTGAGCGCAAACTTGCAGAGGATCTGCTTGAGGAAAACGAGGAAAAATACAGAGCGCTTAGCGATGCCTCTTTTGAAGCCATTTTTATTTCCGAGAAAGGTATTTGCCTGGACCAAAATGAGATGGCCCGGCAAATGTTCGGCTATTCGGATGAGGAGGCAGTAGGCAGATCCGGTACCGATTGGGTCGTACCTGAAGATCGTGACCTCGTCATCAAACACATGCTTTCAGGCTATGAAAAACCTTACGAGGTGTCGGCTTTGAGAAAAGACGGTTCAATATTTCCATGCCTCATTCAGGCGCGAATGATGCACTATCAGGGAAGAAATGTCAGGATTACGTCCCTGAGGGATACTACCGAACAAAAACTTGCTAACAAAGTCCTGCTTGCCCGTCTTCACCTTAGTGAATATGCTGCTACTCATTCACATGACGAATTATTAACAAAAACACTTGATGAAGCCGAATTGCTTACCGGAAGCCAGATTGGTTTTTACCATTTTCTTGAACCCGACCAGAGAACTCTCTCACTTCAGGCATGGTCAACAAACACCCTGACGCATTTGTGCACTGCAGAGGCCAAGGGACAACATTACGATATTGATAAAGCGGGTGTGTGGGTTGATTGTGTCCGGCAGGGTAAGCCTGTCATTCATAACGATTACGGAAGTCTCCCGCACCGTAAAGGTATGCCCGATGGACATGCTGTCGTCATACGTGAGTTGGTTGTTCCCGTATTCCGCGGGTCCAAAATCGTTGCAATACTTGGTGTTGGAAATAAACCGCGAGACTATGAGCCGATTGACATTGAAATCGTTTCCAAACTGGCTGATATGGCCTGGGATATTGCTGAACACAAACGGGCTGAAGAAGCTTTAAAACTTAGTGAAGACCGGTACAGAAAAGCATTTGCTACAAGCCCTGATTCAATTGCAATTACACGCGCTTCAGATGGAATCTTCGTTTCGGTAAATGAAGGATTTACACAGATTACAGGATACACACCTGAAGAGGTGATAGGTAAGTCTTCTTTGGAAATAAATATCTGGAAGGATCCGGCTGACAGGCAAAAAGTAGTTGATGGATTGAAAACTTATGGTGAAGTCCGAAATTACGAGGCAAAATTTCTTACAAAGAATGGTCAGGTAACGGGATTGATGTCTGCCTGCATTATCGAACTAAACGGCGTCCCTCATATCCTGAATATTACACGCGATATCAGTGACCGTAAAAGGGCAGAGGAGAAAATTGACAGGATGAACCGTACTTATGCTGTTTTAAGTAATATTAACCAGGCCATTGTTCGCATCCATGATATGCAGTCTTTATGGGATGAAATATGCCGGTCATCTGTTGAATTTGGAAAATTTAAAATGGCATGGATAGGAATAGTCAATGCAGAAACAAAAAAAGTTGAAATTGCTGCGTCAGCTTCTCAGTCGGATAATCCGCTTGAAAAAATGGAAATTGATATCGCAAAAGAAACAAAAGGTATGTGTCCCACCGGCGCTGCGATTCTTTCGGGCGAACATATAGTCTGTAATGATATTGAAAAGCAGGATGGGAAGTATCCCTGGCGCGATATAGCTCTTAAAAGCGGTTACAAATCACTAATGTCGCTTCCGCTAATAGTATTTGGGAGAATATTCGGTGCATTTTCATTATATTCCGATGAAGTTGATTTCTTTGATGAGCCTGAAATAAATCTGCTGGATGAACTCGGCACTGACATTTCATTTGCCATTGAATTTATCGAAAACGATATTAAACGAAAGGAGGGAGAGAAAGCACTTCTTGAGGAGCGCGGATTATTTATAGGCGGAGCAACCGTCGTATTCAAATGGCAGGAAAAGGAAGGATGGCCGGTAGAGTACGTTTCACCCAATGTTTTTTCACAATTTGGGTATTCCGTTGAGGACTTCGTGAGCGGTAAAATATTGTTTGAAAGTATAGTCCATCCTGATGACCTGGAGAGGGTTCGAAATGAAGTCAATCAATACACCACCTCCGGAATATTATCCTTTGAACAGGAATACAGAATTGTCCGTCCTGATGGTGAATATCGCTGGCTATACGACTTTACCGTTGTGAAACGAAACGATGAAGGAATGATCACGAATTATCATGGCTATGTTCATGATATTACTGAACGCAAGCATGCAAACGATGTTCTTATAGAAAGCGAGAAACGTTACCGTAATCTTTTCGAAACTTCACCTTCAGGAATTCTGCTTCTGGACGAAACCGGGAAGATCATTGAGGCAAACGATGCAATTATCAGATCCACACTTTTTTCTCACGATGAACTGATAGGGAATAATGTACGCATGCTGACACTTCCTGAAGAACGTCATTTGGTTAAAGATAATATCAGTAAAATACTTTCAGGACAGGTTTTGGAACAGGAAGTAAGTTCGATGAGAAAAGACGGTACGCATTGTATCTTTATGCTAAAGGAAACTGCTGTCATTTTGCCAAATGGTGAACTTGGAATTCTATCAGTTTCCAATGACATTACCAACCAGAAAAAAGCAGAGGAGGCCGTCAGGCAAGCAGAAAAAAAATATAAGGCCCTGATTGAAAGAGCGCCGGATGGAATAGTTATGATTTCGGATGGGAAATTTAAGTATTCAAGCCCTTCCAGCCATGTATTATTTGGTTATAAGAAGGAGGATATTGGAGACCTCGATCCGAATGAATTAACCCATCCGGATGATCGGCCAATGGTTCTTGAAACATTGGCTAAAATAATCGAAGAACCTTCATTGGTACCTACTATTCAATACCGGTTTCTACATAAGAACGGTAATTGGCGGTGGATCGAAAGCACATTCAGCAACCTGATTGACGAACCTGCTGTAAATGCCATCGTGATCAATTTCAGGGACATAACAGAAAGCAAACAAGCGGAAACTGATTTGCGAAACAGTGAATATAATTACCGTTCCATTATGGATCAGGCCTCCGATGGAATTTTAATTGTTGACCATAAGGGCAAAAATGCAGATGCCAATCAGGCAGTATGTAAAATGTTGGGTTATTCACGCAAAGAGTTATTAAAACTCTCAATCCAGGACATCATTCATCCCGATGACCTTGTTAACAATCCGATAAATTATGATGAATTCAAATCAGGAAAAAGTGTTTTTAAAGAGCGAAACCTGATACGGAAAGACGGATCGATATTCCATGTAGAGATCAGTGCGAAGATGATGGAGGATGGACGTATACTTGGCATTTTCCGTGATGTTACCGACAGGCGACTGGCTGAAAAGGCTCTGCGCGAAAGTGAAGAAAGATATCGCGGCTTGTTCGAAAACATGCTTAACGGATTTGCTTATTGCAAAATGATTCATGAAAACGGTAATCCTGTTGATTTTATTTATGTAAGTGTCAACAAAGCATTTGAACCCCTCACTGGATTGAAAAATGTAATCGGCCGGCGTGTTACAGAGGTAATACCAGGTATCCGGGAATCGGATCCGGAACTTTTTAATATCTATAGCAAAGTTTCTCTTTCAGGAACACCCATATCCTTTGAGACTTATGTTAAAGCTCTGGATAGTTGGTTCTCTGTATCAGTATATAGCCCTAAAAAGGAATATTTTGTTGCTGTTTTTGATGTAATCACGCAGCGCAAAAAGGCTGAAGAGGCGTTAAAGCATAGTGAACTGCAGTACCGCACTCTGTTCGAAGGGGCAAATGATGCTATCTTTCTTATGAGCGAAGACAAATTCATCGAATGTAATGAGATGACTCTTACCATGTTTGGCTGTGATAAGAAGAGCGATATCATTAACCATAGTCCCTGGGAATTCAGCCCGCCCGATCAACCAGACGGGCAGAAGTCAACTGAAAAGGCGATGGAATACATTTCAGCAGCATTAAAAGGAAAACCTCAACGGTTTTACTGGAAGCATACCCGAAAAAACGGTGAAGAATTTGATGCTGAAGTTTCCCTGAACCTACTTAAACTGGAAAAAGACAACTTTCTTCAGGCGATCGTAAGAAATATAACTGAGCAAAAAAAAGCTGAAGATGCCCTTCAGATAAGCGAAGAGCGGTACAGAATGCTTATCAAGGAGTCTCCGTTACCTATGGCTGTAACCGACAGGTATGATAATGTTTTATATCTGAATGATCAATTTGTAAATCTTTTTGGATATACACTTGAGTCAATTCAAACACTTGATAAATCGTGGAACTATTTTTTCCCGGACAAAAAGTATCGTAATTATGTGCAGGATACATGGGATATTGCCATGAAGAATAAAATCGAAAAAGATATCCCGATTCCGTCTCATGAATTCAATTTTACCTGCAAAGATGAAAATGTCAGGGTAGTGGAAATTACTCCTTCCCTTATCGGGGAAACCGTTTTAACGACCTTCAAGGATATAACAAAAAGCAAGGAGGTTGAACTGGCATTGCGTGAAAGTGAAGCCCGTTATCGTTTACTTGCCGACCACATGACCGATACTGTTTGGCTGATGGATATGAATCTGAAAACGATCTATATCAGTCCGTCTGTTGAAAAACTGAGGGGATATTCCCTGAAGGAAATACAGGAGATGTCACTGGACAAACATCTAACAAAGGAATCCTTATGGAAGGCGCTGGCTATATTCTCCGAAGAAATTGAAAAAATTAAAGTTGATCCGGCCTATTCGTTTATCAGGAATATCGAACTTGAATTTTCAAAAAGAGATGGTACCACGGTCTGGCTCGAGAGCTCGTTCTCGGTTATCAGGGATGAGGCAGGAAATCCGGTATCCATTTTAGGAGAAGGGAGAGATATTACGGAAAGGAAAAGGATAGAACTTGATAAGGAGAGGGACCGCCAGATTCAAAAGACCCTCAATGAGATACTACGTATTTCAACCGGAGGAACCAGCCTTGACGAATACCTTGACCAGGTTCTGATTCTGATACTTTCTGCACCCTTCATTAAAGTTCAGCAAAAGGGCTGCATTTTTTTATCGGATGTACATAAGGAAGTGTTGATTTTAAGATCAAATTACAATCTGCCGGCTACTTTACAAACAATGTGTAAAAATGTTCCTTTCGGACATTGCCTTTGTGGTCGCGCAGCATCTGAACGTAAGATTCAGTTTTCTGACGGTACGAGCGAATTACATGAAAACAATCTTCTGGATGACACGCCCCACGGACACTATTGCATTCCTATTATTACAGAGGATATCGTACTTGGTGTCATATTAGTCTACCTGCCTGTGGCTCATCCGAAAGAGCAGTATGAAATTGATTTCTATCAGGCTGTTGCAGATATTCTTTGTGGGGTGATTCAGCGAAAATATGCAGAAGAAGCCCTTGTAAAAGCCAAAGACAGAGCCGAAGCAAGCGACAAATTGAAAACGGCTTTTTTGAACAACATTTCGCATGAACTCCGGACTCCATTGAATGGAATTCTTGGATTTGCCGAAATTATGATACAGGATGACCTTACTGATGAGGATAAACAGGAATATTTCGGAATATTAAATGACAACAGCGAACGCCTTCTGAGTACCGTTACCAATTACATGGATACTTCGTTGATTGCTTCAGGAAATATGGAAGTTAAACAGGCAGCTTTTAATGTAAACCAGCTTATTCTTTCGCTGGACGAAAAATATCAGCCGCATTGTACTAAAAAGAACATCGAACTGCAACTACAGTTGCCCGCAAATACCGATAACTTCTCAATAACTTCCGACAAAGAACTGATCCGCAAAATCCTTGTATTATTGTTAGATAATGCTGTGAAATTCACCAGCAAAGGAAATATTGCCATTGGTTATGAAAATAAGCCTGCTGAAATAAAATTCTTTGTAAAGGATACTGGTATTGGTATCCCGAAAGAAGCAAGAGAACGTGTATTCGAACGATTCATTCAGGGCGAGGTGTCCAATACCAGAGGCTATGAAGGCAGCGGGCTTGGATTATTCCTTGCCAAAGGAATGGTTGAACTTCTTGGTGGTATTATTAAAATGGAATCCGTATTCGACAAAGGCTCAACTTTTTACTTCACGATACCTGTGGAGGATGGAATCCATAATATTCCCGATAAATCATCCTCAAAGATCAAGCGGTCCGAAAAGAAAAATCCAACCATTCTGATAGCCGAAGATGATCATTATAATTACCTGTTCCTCGAAACGATTTTACGCTCTACAGCTGTTAAGATTTTACATGCAGTAAACGGAGTTGAAGCGATTGATCTGTGTGCGCGATTTCCTGAAATATCCCTGGTGTTGATGGACATTAAAATGCCTTTGATGAATGGCCTTGAAGCTACCAAACGAATTAAAGCGACCCGGAGTGACCTGCCAATCATAGCTGTAACTGCTTATGCACTATCGAGCGATGAAAGCCTTGCACGCAGGTCAGGTTGTGATGACTATCTTTCGAAACCTATTACCAGGGAGCAGTTATTTGAAAAAATGAAAAAGTATATCGCAATCTGATGTCTATGGTTGCCCTACTTATATTCCAATTCTGATTATGGCTTATGTGCTTGTGTAAAGCTGTGAACGGAACTGTATATAAGCTTAAATCAAATGTCGTGTCATTTTTGAATGATGACTTTTTGAATAAAATAATTTTCGCCCTGAGTAAGTCTTAAAAAATAGATTCCGGATTCAGAAATGGCTGTGTTAAGGTTAATATTGTTTTTCCCCTGCTCAGAATTAATATTTTGTTCAACTACTTTTTCACCTAATGCATTTAACAGTTCTAATTTAATTGTCAATGATTTTTCTGAACTAAATTCTATTTGAAAATTTCCCGAGGATGGATTGGGGCATATTTCAATACCTCCATTATTGTTTAATGTCGCGATACCTGCAGTCACCATACAGAATTTAACCATCCAGTAATCTGCCGCTCCCTGGCTTGGCTGGGTCTTGTATCCGCCGGTATCTGCCTCACATTGTATGCCTGCAATATAGCAACCATCATGAGTTTCCTTGACAAGGCAGGCTTCGTCGTGACCTAATGAAAAAATTGTCTTATCCCAGAGTTTATTTCCTGCAGTGTCAATCTTTATAGCCCAGGCCTGTTCAACACCCAGGTTATTTTCTGATTTATCAAAATTTCCCTGCGAGTACGAATCTCCACTCACGAGAAAATTGCCGTCTGATGTTTGTTCAACTGCTGAAATCTCTTCTGCCCAACCACCACCGTAGTTATCCTCCCATTCAATGTTTCCTGAAGCATCCATCTTCACTACCCAAAAATCCTGCATATAAGTATCGTGTGTGACATTACCGCTCGCAGGAGAATCGGAATTACCTCCCGCCATTAATCCCCCGTTATTAGTTTCTATAATTGAAAACATTCTTTCTTCATACATTCCTCCATATACTTTGTCCCATAACTTGGTTCCATCTGAATTAAGTTTCACTATCCAGAAATCCGAGCCACCATGGTTGTAATGACTCACATTTCCTGTGGAATCGGATGTTGTCCTTCCACCGATAATAAAACCACCATCGCCTGTAATATCAAGACACGTAGAGAAATCCCCGTCATTTCCTCCATAATCCTTATCCCATATTTTGTTTCCAATATTGTCCGTTTTTATTACCCAGTAATCGCCATTACCAACATTATTCTGGGTTTTATCGCCATCAGCATCCGAAAAAGAATAACCTGTAAGAATATAACCACCACCAGGTATTTCTTTTACTTCGTATAAATAATCCGTGTTGCTGCCGCCGAATCGTTTGTCCCATTCCTTTTGTCCTGTTGAATTTAACTTCACCATCCAGTAGTCCTGACTTCCACGGCTTACCTCGGTCACATCGTAACCGGCATCGGATTCAGTAGTACCTGCAAGCAAATAGCCTCCGTCAGTAGTTTGTATAAGTGACTTAAGCGCATCATGGCCATTTCCACCATAGGTAAAATCCCAATCGTAAACTCCTGTTTCATTCGTTTTTACTATCCAGAAATCCGTAGTTCCCAGGATACAATTTTGTGTCTTGTCGCCATCGGCAGTTGATGAGGATGTTCCTCCTGAAAGGAATCCGTTGTCGCTTGTTTGAATTATCTTGTCGAACTGATCGGGCAGCGAACCACCAAAACGAGCGTCCCATTGCAGATTGAAAACCTGAGCAGTTATTGTTCCGGAGATCAACCAAAGCGTGATAAGAATAAATAGATTTTTCTTCATGATATTTTATTTTATGGTTAAAGATTTATATTTCACGGTCGCAATTAATCAAAATGGAATGATAATTTATTGTGCCAATATACTTTTTTCAAATAAAATAATCTGTTGAACTAAACTCTCTATTAATATTCAAAACAAAGATAAGGAAATATATATATTTTTACATGTATATTTTAAAATTTTTTTTAAGGGTGAGCTTGTCAGGGAAATAAAACAATTTGAGAAAGTTTCACAACGCATAAATACGAGGTCAGTCAGAACCGGCAGAGCCAATCTCTTTATTCAGGCGTCTGATTTTAATCTTATTTTACCAGCGTCAGAAGTATTCAATGCTTTCTTATATTTTCGTAAAACCCGCCCTCACTTGTAACATTGTTTTAAATTTGCAAGTCATAAGATCATTCATTTAAAAATATTAAACATGGCAACAATCATCATTATCATTATCGCAGCTATCATAGCAATCTGGCTGATAAGTTTATACAACCGTCTGGTTAAGCTCAGGAACAACAGGGAAAATTCATTTGCCGACATTGATGTACAGCTCAGGCAACGACATGATTTGATACCCCAGCTTGTGGAAGCAGTAAAGGGATACATGAAACATGAAAGTACCGTTCTTTCGGACGTTACCAATGCACGGGCAAATGCAATGAAAGCCAACACCATCCCCGAAAAGATCGCCGCCGAAAACCAGCTAACTTCAGCTTTGCGCGGATTGCAGGTAGCCGTAGAAGCCTATCCCGACCTGAAAGCAAGCCAGAATTTCATAAACCTTCAGGAAGAAATTTCGGATGTGGAAAATAAACTGGCTGCCGCACGCCGTTATTTCAATTCGGCTACAAAGGAATACAACAATGCGGTTGAGGTTTTCCCTTCGAATATCATTGCCGGAACCTATGGCTTTACAAAAGAGGTAATGTTCGATCTTGGAACGGAAAACCGCAAGAGTATGGAAAAACCGCCTGATGTAAAATTTTAATACTCAGTTACCATAAGTCAAATGAAATATGTCGGCCTTCAAACACAGATATGGCGGAACAATATCAATTCGCTGATATTGCTCCTGATGTTTCCGCTTGTTTTTTATGCGCTGTCGTGGTTGTTTGTATTTTTTACTTCAGGTGATGGGGAATATGATCCCGTTGCCAATGCCAATACTTCTTTTATTTATATATTCCCCTGGATCACAGCGGGTGTAATTATTTGGTTTTTGATCGCTTATTTTTCCCATGCTTCTATGATAAACAAAGCAACCGGGTCAAGGCCGCTTGAAAGGAAAGAGAATAAAAGGGTTTATAATTTGGTTGAAAATCTTTGCATTACCGCAGGAATGAAAACTCCAAAGATCAACGTTATTGAAGACGACTCATTTAATGCGTTCGCAAGCGGCCTCAACGAAAAAACCTATACCGTTTCAGTATCGCGTGGAATGCTGAACAGGCTCGATGACCAGGAACTGGAAGGTGTGATTGCGCATGAACTGACCCATATCAGAAATAAGGATGTTCGTTTACTAATAGTCTCGATAATTTTTGTGGGAATATTTTCCTTTTTAGCTGAGATGTTTTTCAGGAGCATGTTGTATGGCGGCGGCGGCCGGAAAGGAAAAGGAGGCGGGGCCGTTGTAGTCGGACTTGTTTTAGCGCTGGTAGGTTATTTTATTTCCATTCTTTTCCGCTTTGCCATCTCCCGCAAACGTGAATATATGGCTGATGCCGGAGGTGCAGAGATGACAAAAAATCCTCTTGCTCTTGCCTCAGCCCTTCGTAAAATCTCGACAGATCCACGGATTGAAGCAGTCGAACGCCAGGATGTTGCCCAGATGTTCATCGAAAATCCACAGGAGAAAAAGAAAGGTTTTTCCTTCTCAAACATTTTTGCAACCCACCCACCCATTGATGAAAGAATAAGATTGCTCGAACAGTACTGAAAGTTCGACCTTTAATGATCGGAAATGTTCTGATTAGAAGCCTTTTGGCAGAAGTTCGACGTTCATTGTTTCTCGGCATTGACACCTGTAACTTGAAATCCGGAACTTGTCAGAATGTATTACACTGTTACTAAACTCAGAACGTCGGGGTTCTGAACTCTGAACTTCAAACTTTGAAATGGTAAACTCGGATCGCAGGTCAGAATACGTCGAGGATTTTTACTTTTTGTCCTCTGAAGTCGAACATATCACCCTTTTTCAATCCTTTCATAGCATGATAAAAAGGCACCTGTAACGAAATAGCATAGTAAACATCATTTTCAATGGTGAGCTTACCCAAACCAATGGCTATAAACACCTTTTGCATGTCGGTAACTACCACACTTCCGAATTCAACTTTATCATGGTTAATATTGAGATCAATTTTACTGATGGTTTCAAGCATATCCATTTCCGCTTGCAGTTGTTTGGCATACATATCCCGGTTGCCGATCAGTTCCATCTTATGCGAATCGGTATCATCATTCTGATGTTCATATTCATTCGCAGTCATCTCAGCTTCCTGCATGGCAGATTCAAGGTGCCTGACCTTTTCAAGATGTATTTCCATGCACTTATCGAATATATGCTTTTTAAGTACTTTATTATCCATCAGCAATAAATTATCCTGGTTATTAAAAATTACAAATAAACGGGATTATTGATCTAATATTTCTGCAAAATTAGGACATTTGTATTAATTTATACCGACTAATATTTATTTAAATGAATCCTATTACGGAACACCCGGTTTATTCCAAAAATGTATTTGAATTAATAACAGTTGCCAATGATTTTTGTTTGACAATGGCCGGAATAGAAAGCACGGATAAATATCAACTGATTGACTACCTTAGAAAAATTTGTCCGCTGTTGTACCTTAAAGCCTCATTGCTTCCTGATATATTTGTATCAGATATGGATGCAAACGAAAGGTTTATTACCCAGGATGAATGGGAAATTCTCTTTAATACACTCAGCAAAATATTAGCAACAGACGATGAGTTTTGGTACATTGATCAATCAACATCGGGTAATGATCCTGTCAAAAGCAGCCTGGCGGAATGTTTTGCCGACATGTACCAGGATATGAAGGATTTCCTTACATTATATCAAAAAAATTCACTTGCTGCAAAAGAAAATGCGGTTCATGAAATTAAAAGGTTGTTTGAAATAAGGTGGGGTTATAGCCTGGTTAATGCTCTTTCGGTTCTGCACTACCTTGCGATGCCCAAAGGACAAGCGGAAGACTCCTCTTTCATTCTTTAATCGGGCGGTCTTAGAAGGGACTCAATTGTTTGAAGTAATTTTCTCCGGTTAATGGGTTTACTGATATATTCATCACATCCCACCTGCAGGCTTTTCTGATGGTCATCAGCCATGGCATAGGCGGTTTGAGCTATTACAGGTATCGTCGGCTTGATCTGCTTAATCCGGCGGGTAGCTTCATATCCATCCATTTCCGGAAGTTTGATGTCCATTAGGATTATATCAATTTTAGGATTGACTCCCACCATTTCAACGGCTTGTTTTCCGTTTCTGGCATGAATAATATCAATCTGGGTTGGCTTTAAGACCTCTTTAAGGTAAATAAGACTCATTTCGTCATCTTCAACGATCAGCACACATTTACCTGTCCAGATAAACTTGTTTTTGATCTCCTTTGATGTCATTGGCAAATCCTTAACTGCAAATGTGGCGACTGTTGCAGGTAAACTAAAGTAAAACTGTGATCCGGAACCCTGTTCCGAATCAAACCAGATTTTACCTTCAAGCAAATGAGCAAGGTCTTTGGCAATAGCCAGTCCAAGGCCTGTTCCGCCATACATTTTTGCAAACTTGTGTTCAATTTTTACAAACCTGTCAAAAACATTCTTCTGGAATTCCTCCGCGATACCTATACCTGTATCTTTGACAAAAAAAACGATCACCTGCTCAGCCTTCTTTTTCTGATAGGATTCCTGAAGTTTACATCCGATTTCAACGAATCCTTCTTCTGTATATTTGATAGCATTTCCGATGATATTGACAAGGATTTGCCATATTCGACCCCGGTCGGAATTGATCAGTGTATTGCCATCTATATTTGTATTTAACCTGAGTTCTACATTCTCCTTTTGTTTGAAGAGATCATCAATCTTGAAATGATCGTAAAGGTCAGTCATCAATCCACCGATGGCAAAATCTTCGTTTTTAATCTTTATTTGATGGGTTTCGATATACTCAAGATCAACGATATCTTCAATTATTTTAAGAATTGACCTGCCACAGGTTTTAATGATACTAATGTATTTTTCCTTTTCAGCCGGAGACAGGTCGGCATTTCTTATCATCTCCGAAAATCCAAGTATACCATTGAGAGGGGTCCTTATTTCATGACTGATGTTCAAAAGTAAGGATGAAGGCGCCGCTCCGGAAATTTTTTCCGGCGGCAAAGCCGTTTCTATTCTGTTATTTTCATTGACTTTATGAACTTCGATCTCTTTTCCAAGTTGTTCATTCTTATCTGCCAATTCCCTGGTACGTTCGCGAACCTTTTGCTCAAAAGTGGCATTCAGGCTTTTAAGTTCTTCAAGCAAAGTAAGTTTTTCCATCTTTTCGATGGCCATATTTATTATTTGTTTGATTACTATGCTCAAGCCTGCCAGGCTCTTTTCCTCTTTGATTGTATCAAAAAAGACAAATACACCGAATGGGATATAAATACTTTGAAAGGGAAATAATGATACAGATTCAGGTTTGACAGAAAAATTATTTGAAATTTGAAAACCACTTTCGATGAAATTTCCCCGTTCTATAACAATGGGTCCGGATTTAAGTCTGGAAATCAAACCGGAGCTAAGGCTGAATGGACTTGTTCGCGGGTATTCTTCATCAATGGTAGAAAAGTAATTTAGCAAAGAAACCTTGTCATTGGAGATTTTACTTACGGCTGCAAAAGGAAGTTCAAGGATCATGCAAACACGTTCGAGCAAATTATACATAAGCTCATCAACATCACCGGCCTGATATATAGTATCAGAGACAAGCCACAGCAGTAGCTTTTCTTCCATAAGCTCTGCCATTTGCTCATTCTGTTGTTCAAGTAATCTCATCCTGAGCCTCAGCTCATTGAATATTGAATCCTGATGAATGGCCATCCTTTTAATTTACCTACCTCTGTTAATATAATAATCCTTTAACTCAATTTGAGCTCATTATCACCTGATAATCCGGATTAAATTTGTCCTCTGTTTGTAAACAAATCTGCCCTGTTAGTAAGCAGAAATCTTTTAGTATAACGATATTCGATATAGTTGATTTTTTTATCCGGTTGCAAAGCGTCAAATTTGGTTCCATAATCAAAAGGTTCAGAGCTCTGCATTATGCCGGATTAAGCGCTGCACCTGCAATAGCTAAGCTTCCGGGAAATTAATTCTTAAAGATTGCAGGCGGATAAATGAAAATTGTTTTTCAAAATTGGCAAATGATTTCCCCAATTTGGAAAACCCGGACGACGTAAACAATTTATATTATTGCCATTGAAATTTGATAGAATAATCCTGGAATTTTTAGGGCTACCATAAACACACATCAATATTTAACGCCTATTTAGTCATTGTTTTAAAATTTGAACCATTGAAAAGGTGCGTCAAATCTGCAAAATTCGTAAACCATCGGTTCATTGAGTCAATCGTATTCTAAATTAGCTATAACTCACTTATATTATTAATTTTCAAATAACTTTGCCTCAATTTGAAATGAGTCTAAATTGTCAACAATGACATTATTCGATCTTGAGCAGGGTGAAAAGGGAATTATTATGAATGTACAGGGAAAAGGTGCATTCAGAAAACGCATAACTGAAATGGGCTTTGTAAAAGGTAAAGTTGTGACTGTGGTTAAAAAAGCCCCGCTCAGGGATCCTATTGAATACAACATTCTGGGATATGACGTATCACTCAGGCATACCGAGTCTCAATTGGTTGAGGTACTGAGAGTAAATGAAACAAACAGACATACTATTCATTCTAATGAATTCAGTGGAACAATAAAGGATGAGTTATTCAGTGAGGATGCTTCAGTGAAAGGTAAAGTTATTGACATTGCACTTGTAGGCAATCCGAATTCAGGTAAAACGACGATTTTTAATTTTGTTTCAGGCTCTCATGAGCATGTCGGGAACTATCCGGGTGTCACGGTTGATTTCAAGCAGGCGAAATTCAGTATTGACGGGTATCACATCAATATCATTGATTTGCCCGGAACCTACTCGCTGACAGCCTACTCACCCGAAGAACTTTATGTAAGAAAATACATCCTGGGCCACAAACCGGATATCATAATCAACGTTATAGATGCTTCCAATCTCGAAAGAAATCTCTATCTGACCACTCAACTCATTGACATGAACATGAAAATAGTGGTAGCTTTAAATATGTTTGATGAACTGAAGCACAAGGGGGATAAATTTGATTTTGAAAGTCTTGGGCAAATGTTGGGAATTCCGTTTGTACCCACTGTTGGATCAAAAGGAAAAGGACTCAATGAATTGTTTAAAAAGGCAATTGAAGTTTATGAGGGTAAAGCAACATGGATGCGGCATATTCATATTAATTATGGTAATCATGTTGAAAATTCGATTCACAGCATCCAGGAAAAGATCATGAAAATAAAGGGGCTTAATGATCAGGTTTCATCGAGGTTTTATGCGATAAAACTCCTTGAGAAAGACCAGGGTGTTCATGCATCCCTGTCGCGCATGAAAAACTATAATGAAATAATAAAAATTACAGAAACGGAAATTGAAAAGCTTGAATCTGCTCTCAATGAAGACAGTGAAACTCTTGTGACCGACGCAAGATATGGCTTTATTAACGGGGCATTGAAGGAAACCTATCAACCTGATATTTTCAAAAAGAAATTAAAGACAGATACTGAAATTATTGACACTTTTATCACACACAAAATATTCGGATTTCCGATATTCATCCTTTTCCTTTGGATCATGTTCCAAACGACCTTTACTGCAGGCGGTTACCCGAAATCCTGGATCGAACAGTTGGTATTCATCACAGGACAGGGCCTTAACAGCATCCTACCAGTCTCTGTTGTCAAGGATTTGCTTGTGAACGGGATTGTCAATGGCGTAGGTGGTGTCATTGTTTTTCTCCCGAATATCCTGATCCTGTTCTTTTTTATTTCATTCATGGAAGACTCAGGATATATGGCTCGTGCCGCGTTTATTATGGACAGGCTGATGCACAAGATCGGTTTGCATGGCAAGTCTTTTATTCCGCTCATCATGGGATTCGGTTGTAATGTCCCGGCCATCATGGCGACAAGGACTATTGAAAACCGAAACGACCGCCTGCTGACCATTCTCATCAATCCGTTTATGTCGTGCAGCGCCCGGCTACCGGTTTATATTCTCATTATCGGGGCATTTTTCGAAGGAAATGAAGTTGCAACGCTGTTTGCCGTTTATGGAATCGGGATTTTCTTTGCTATTTTATTTGCGATCCTGTTTAAAAAAACCATCTTCAAATCCTCTGAAGCGCCTTTCGTAATGGAACTTCCACCCTACCGCTTACCCACTTTCCGGACAACAACAAGGCACATGTGGAACAAGGGATCGCAATATCTTAAGAAAATGGGGGGCATCATTTTGTTTGCTTCGATGATCATCTGGGCGCTGGGTTATTTCCCTATGAATTCGAAAAAAATGACTGAATACGAGCAGGAAATTGCAGTAACGGAATTGTTGTATAACACGTCAATAAGTGCTCTCCCTACCGATTCCGCTGAGTACAACAGGGTGATGATTGAAAAAAATGAAGCCATCTCACTGATTGAGAACGAGAGAAACAGTTACCGCCAGGAAAATTCATTTATTGGCCAGATCGGTAAATTCATCGAACCTGCCATGCGCCCGCTTGGTTTCGACTGGAAAATGAGTGTAAGCTTGCTTGCCGGTGTTACAGCAAAGGAGGTAGTTGTAAGCACAATGGGAGTTTTATATCAGGGCAATCCCAACGCAGATATAGATACTAAATCACTGCAGGAAAGATTGCGAAAAGCAGAACATGAAAACGGTAAATTAGCCGGCCAACCTGTTTTTACAAACGTAAGCGCCTTTGCTTACCTGATGTTCATTCTTTTATATTTCCCATGTATTGCTGTAGTTGCAGCTGTAAGAAGAGAATCCGGGAACTGGAAATGGGCGGTATTTATGATGGCCTATACCACTGCTGTGGCATGGGTAGTTGGACTTCTGGTCAGAAACATTGGAAACTTAATCATTTAGCATGCAGCATCGTGAGAGGATATATTCGACTAAAGATGACCAAAGAAGAACAGTTATCTTTTTAAGATTCAATAACAAATTAACATTAAAGGCTACCTAAATAAAAACATCCCGATTCAAATTAAGCTAATTATAAATAAATTAACACGAATCGGGATGAAATTGACGGAAACAACATTAAGAATAACTATTCATCTGTCTCACCCGGTTTTATTGAAATTTCATAATTCCTTTGTGTGGGTACTAAATAATTTTCCCCTTTCATTACATGTGCTCCAACCTGATTTCCTGTAAAGTGGCATAAAGTTGCACAAGCTACGCTTGTTGACATATAATGAGGATACCAATTGAGTAATTCATTATATTTCACGGTAACAGGGACTATCTCAGGGTGCGTTGTCACCTCCGGATTTATCCAGTTGCCTTGCCCAGAACCATTAAAATCAGATGCACGGTGTTTCGTATGACAGGCAATACACTTTATTTTTACACCTCCTGCAAGATCAGTGTGATCTATGGATGGATGATTGGCATCTTTACCCTCGTGGCAATCAATACATTCAGGCCCTTCTTCTATTGAGACCTGATTGTGTAGACTTTCGCCGTGGCAAAATACACATGTAGTCTCCTGGTGCACTGTACCAAGCTTGAGTTCCTGAAACTGAGGATGACGTTTTATTCCGGTTGCATACATACTGTCCAATACAGAATTTCGCATAGCGTATCCTATCTGAGGCGGCCGGTAGTATCCGATATGACAGGATTGGCAGACATCGTTTGATGCAAGCAATGCTGCTTTATTTCGAAATTGATGGTTCTTTACATTAACAGTCCAATCCATCCTCCATTCTGTAGCATCGCCCCAGTTAACACCATTATAGTTATCACCATCAGTTTGAATTCCGTCCCAATTTGAAGGTATTAATAAATCAATGTGTGTTGATGATTTAGGCGTAATTTCAGATTCAAAATGGCATGTTGCACAGGTAGCATGGCATCTGCTGCAATTATTGTCCTCATAGGCTTCGCCGACGCTGTGTCCTTCAAAATCACGGATTGATGCGCCCCTTAACCTCGGAATTTTTATATGAGCTGCGTCAGGATTGTGTTGTAATGCATGGCAAGTGTTACAAGATGTTGATGCGGCAGTACCGTAGTTTCTGGTACTATCAGGTGTTGCAAGAGATGTTGTTCCTGATTTTTGCGAAAACCTTGCCCATCCTCCAAAAGTTTTGACACTTGCGCCATGAGTTCCGCTATTTAAAATAATATCGGTATGGCAATCGGTACAAAGAATACCTTTATGTAAAGTTTTAACAAATTCGGCAGAGTCTACAAACAATGGAATTACTTCGGTTGCACCTCCGGTAACTTTAACATCCTTTGTCAGGTTTTGATTTCCGTGACACTCTGAAGTTAGGCAGGTAGAATTTGCAGATTTCCACGTACCTGTATTTACCGGATCTTCGCTATTATCCTTATTACATCCGCTGGTCAGAAAGGCCATACCCATCAGAATAAATAAAATCTTCGACTGATTTCTCATTAATTCATTAATCATGCTATTCATATAAGTGACATTAAAGGTTTATAATTTTTTTGAACTTCTGATCTACTTTTCATTGCAAACAAAACATTGTGCATTTTATGTTTAGAAAAACTAATATTGGTCAAAAGTAACATGGCATTCCAGTGTGCACAATAGCATTATTCTGGTATTTTATATACCATACAGTACGTAGAAAATTAATTGAGAAAGGGAACTTAATGATTTCTTTGCAATGAAATAATATTGTGGCTCATTGCATATTTTAAAAGGGAAACGACACTTTTCACTTTTAATTTCTGCATAATATTACGACGATGTGTTTCAACCGTTCTCTGGCTTATGTGTAAAATTTCGCTTATTTCCGGGTTTGTGAGTTCATCTGCTATCATCCGGATTATTTCTCTTTCACGAATGGTAATGTGAATGTGAGATGCGTTAGAGTCGCCTTCCGTTTCTTTCCTGTTAATCAGGTCTGAAATCATGATTTCGGAAATTCGCTGGCTGAAATACTTTTCACCTTCCATAACATGTTGTATAGCGGTAAAAAATTCTTCTTTTGATGAGTTTTTAAGCATGTAGCCTGAACATCCGGCTTTAAGCATTCGATAGACATATTCACCATCTTCATGATGCGAAAGCGCAATTACCTTGATATCCGGATTCTCCTGAACTATCTCACGGCAGGCATCAATTCCCGAAATATCAGGCATGGCAATATCCATAAATACTATATCAGGAATCAATTGAAGGGATTTGGATACAGCCTCTTTTCCACGGATAAATTCACCAATTATTTCTATATTTGGATATGATTGAAGCATAGCACGGATACCTTTAAGTATCATCTCATGGTCATCTGCAATAATGATTGTTATCTTTTTCATATCTCAGTTTTCATGTAAGGTATTTCAATAATTAGTTCAGTACCTGTACTAATATTTGAGTTAACCAGGAAAGTTCCGCCAAAGGATGCTACCCTTTCCCTAATACTTGCAAGTCCGATTCCCTGCCCGCTTTCAATTATTGAAGGTTCTTTATAATTAAATCCATGGCCATCGTCCGATACCACTAAAACGACTGATGTTTCATGGCCAATTAATTGAATGTTCGCAGATTTTGCACCGGAATGCTTCAGGATATTAATGACTGCTTCCTGACAAATCCTGTATAATGCTTTTTCGAGCCTTGGATCAGTTCTTTCTTCCAAATTAAATACATCGAAATGAAACCTGATGCTACTATCGTGTGTAATCTGATTAAGAAATTGGGTAATTGCCGAACGCAATCCAAAGTCTTTCAATGATAATGGGATTAAATTCTGTGATATTCTTTTTGATTCCGCAATGGCTAAATTGATGTGGTCACTTATAACTGATAGCTTTTCTGTTATCTCTGACCCAGTCTGTAAAAGAACTTCCTTTAGGTTTTGAACTGAAAAGGAAATTGAAGTTAAAATTTGGCCAAGTCCATCATGAAGGTCGGTTGCAATCCGAAGCCTTTCCTTTTCCTGCGCCTCATTTATAGCAACTACCCGTTCTTTTTTAATTTGATCAAGCAGGTATTCAATTTTTTTAATCTCTGTCAAATCATGAAATACAATAACATAACTTTCGTCACCAAGAGTATTCGCTTGTAATTTTGATATTGCAAAAATCACCGGGATAAAACTTCCTGAACCTGAAATAAAAGTTGATTCAGTCTGTAAACAGGGAATTCCATTTTTAGCATCCTCAATAAATTTATCATAATACTTTGGTTCATTAAATAGTTTTTTAACCGAAGAACCCAACATTGAATCATTTGTCTTTCCAAGGAATCGAGAAGCTGATTCATTTAAGGACGTAATTTTTCCAACGTTATCAGTAACTATTAAACCATTAAACATACTGTTCAGGATATTATCGTAATAATTTCTTGAAACTGTTACCTTTTCTATTCTTTCCAGCATTTCATTAAATGCTCCTGCCAGTAAACCAAGTTCATCCCTGCTTGTAACTTTTACCTTGGCTTCAAGGTTTCCTTTTGATACCTGAACGATTGTACCCATTAGATGAGCTATTGGCGAATTAAGACTCTTTATAAATATCAATCCACCTGATAAAACGACAAGTGTAAGAATTATTCCAAATGAAATAATTGTCATTGTGCTATGCAATAGAGCAGTTTCATTAATCTTTACATATTTATTTAGTTCATTTTTTGTCTCCTCCTGCAATTCAAGAATTCCATCGAGACTTTTTTCAAGCTTATTATTGATTTGTGAGGTCAATATTAATCTTTTTGATGATATTCTGGCCTCGTCAATTTTAAATAATTCCCGGCCTATACTATCAACTTCGGAGATGTAATTTCCAATTTTCTGCAGGATTCCTTTGCTGTGTCTTTCACTTAACACGGTTTTACATGATTGAATCTGAGCTTTGGCATCAGAAATCTTTTCAATGAAATCTTTATGGTGTTTGGGATCATTTTCTATAATAAATTCACTTATTGGAGTGTTGACAAGAGAAATTGAAAATCGAATATCCTGAATGCACTCCAACTCAAGATACTCTACGGCTATTAAATTCGAATTTCTTTTTAGAATTTGAACACAAGTAACTCCAGTTATTGAAATTAAGATAATGAAAAAAACGACTATGGCACCACTAATAAATAGCTTTTTTCTGATAGTTAACTTCATGGCAATATAAAAATTGATTCATTTTTTGATAAAAATCACAGGGCTAAATTCTAATAAAGCAAAAGGTTTATACTTGTTCAGCCAAACAACTAAATTTACACAATCTGCAATTGTTGAAATGGAACAGGCCACTGTTACGATTTTCCTGCTACAAAATTTCTGTAAAGTTATAAATTCGCACGCCAAATAATAATCATTACTAAAAAAATACCGCCATAAATCACGGGAATAAGAAAGTTTGCAATCCCGGTATCAGGCATATTTCGTTTTTGATTCAAAAGCTTTACAACTTTCACGCTTAACCAAATTCCAACAACCATCACAATGGTTAGAAGTACTGAAACCGATAGATTTAACCAAAGAGGTGATTGTTTTAAAATAATTTCTCCGCCGATAATTTTTTTTGCAGTTGACACACCTGAAATATCCTCAGACAAATACCTGAAATATGGCAGACGGGAAGTCGTTTTAAGGATAGCTTTATTAAAATGTGCTGCGGCAATAATGGGTATAAAAGCAAGCCCGTAAGTTTGAAAATAGTCTTTCATTTTAGTAGCATCACCTGAAATTCTAAGCGCCACAAAAGGTAAAAACCATAAAATAAATGGTAAAAAAGCAAAAAGTATTAAGCTGGAACTTAGCACCAACAATATGTTATTTTCAAAATGCAAATTGTTTTTCAAAAATTCAGGTATTAGAGTATTTATATCGGTAACAGGCCACTCCGACCAGATTTCTGAAATCACAAAACCCGAAACGATCAAAACAAATACCATTTCAGCCATTTTTAATGGCTTTAAGGAATACAAGTCATTTGCAAATCCGATATATGTTAATTGAGGATTTGGTCTTTTTGGGTTGGGTTCGGACTGATAGGCGCCGCATGTCTTCAAACATCCGGCACATAGGATACAATATGCATTATCCTCTATTTTGGCAGGGTACAAGTCCACCCCACAACTTTTGTAGTTAAGGTTGTATTGATATTTCCTTTGGATGCAGGATTTATCTTTACAAGTGTCGCAAACATTTTTGTTTTTTACCCGGAATCCCAATAATGATAACCTGGAATACAAACCCAACAGATGTCCTACCGGGCATACATACCGGCAAAAGGTGTTCTTTTCGTAAATGCTCCCGATCAGAATGGAAACGCCAACTATTGCAAGCAAGTAAATGGCCATGAAAGTGGGATTCCTGTGAATTGCAAATCCCCGTATGCCGACAAATAGAATCAGGATATAAAAGATTGTAATTGCCCAGCCCGAAAGTAACCATTTGGGTCTTTTGCGTTTTAAGCCGATTTTGGCAAAAAAGGTGGTGACTATTTCAACCGGGCAAATCATGCACCATATACGCCCGAAAAATATAGCCCCGATAACAATGGCGGGCCACCAATATGACCATACTATCAGGTTTCCTAAATTGGTATTTCGCAATTGCTGTAAAAATGCAGCATCGCTGGATGAGGCAGCAAAACCTGTTACGATTAATATTATATAGGCAATTAGCGAAATGTATTTCAGGCATACCGGAAAATATGGCCTATTGAATGCTCTGTTTATTTGTTTTAACATTGGATAAATTCTGGGATAAGAGATTAAGATTTAGGTGTAAACTGAGATAAAACAGAATCTTCCCTTGATTCGTGCGGTAGGTACATGCCGTTAAAATCACCCGGCAGTATTACCAGTTTCTGATTCTCTTCAGCATTAACAATTGATTTCATATCGGATATTCGGTTTATATAAGTCCGGCTCCTAATGCAACAGAAAGGAAGATTAGCATAATGGCAACTATAATTTGCAAAAATTGTAAGGTTATTTTCTTTAAAAGTCTGTTCCCGATATATGCCCCTGCAATGGCAGCAATTGAGGCAAAAACTACCATGTAAAGGTTATCAATTAGCCCTGCTTTGGTAAATCGTATTGCATATACGCTTAATCGTGTGATATCCACAAAACTTGAAACGACTACTGCTGTTCCGATAAAAGCTTCTTTGGATAATCCGGCTTTTATTAAAAAGGCGCTTCTTAAGGCACCCTGGTTTCCTGAAAGGCCTCCAAAGAAACCGCTCAATGCGCCGCCAACAGGTAGTTTTTGTTTACTAAACTGCAGGCGGTTGAGATAAGGAATCAAATCAATACAGGCAAAAATGATAAGCAAGACGGAAATAATCAACTTAACAGGATAAACTTCAAGTGTTTTCCCAAAGGCTTCATAAGTAACAAGCGGTTTTGCATCAGGTATATGAAGCAATAACCATGCACCTGCAAAGGCTGCTATAACAGCCGGTATGCCGAAATGAAGCAAAGTACTTTTATCAGCTTTTTTCCCGACCAAAATCAATTTGAAAATATTATTAACAAAATGCACGACACCAGTAAGTGCAATAGCTAAATCCACCGGAAAGAAAATCATAAAAACAGGTGTAAGGATCGTACCCAACCCAAAACCTGAAAAGAAAGTCAAAATGGCAACAATAAAGGCTGCACAACAAATAATCAGTATTTCCATAATGTATTATAGTGAACCCAAGCAGCAAAATTAGATGGTAATTATTCGCAGGACGTGGTAAGAAAAGATGATAAAATGGTAAAATCTGCTTTATTTCATTATATACAAAAAAAAATGAGAATGATTTATCTTTCAACCATTCTCACATAATTACTTGGAAACAAACTTTTATTGAGCGAACTTCAGAATTATATTCGGTTTAATACCATGTCCTATAGCAGCATTTTCAAAAATTGCAAAACCAAACATAGTTGATTTGGAAGGATCAAACTGAATATCGTTAGTCACATCGGAAGTTGAAATGGCCCTGCTTACTTCAATGACCCAACCTGTTCCAGTGTGTTTGGCATAAGAATTCACATCTCCGCGGCTTCCTTCAAAAGGCCCGGTAATAGTTATACTTGGGATCCTTTTTGTTCCTGTACCTTCTTCATATCCACCGTTCGAAGGATCAAGAGTACCGCCATCAAATGTTAAGATTCCATCGGCATCTACTGCTGTTATTAATTTTGCAGTGCCGTTATCAATTTCCGTTTGGGTTATCCATGAATAATCAGTATTATTCGGAATTATATATTTTGGCACACTCACGTCAGCAACACCATTGTTTAAGGTTTGTTTGTTATCAGCATAACCTCCTGCGGTCTTTTCATCCGAAGACCTTCCGCCATCGGCTTTTTCAGTAGCAGTAGGGTTATTTAAATCTCCAATAGCAATAATTTTCTGATCATCTACCATGTTAAAAGGTTCGGTCCGAACTCTCTTCCAATGCCACATATCAATAACCTGACCAGTGTTTGCATAGTGTTTTGTGGTGGTGCTGTAACCCAATGCCTGATTGACTGAGTGACAAGATGAATAGCATGTTGCGTTATTCCATTCAGTAGATTCAGATGTGCTGGTAGGCCATAAAAACGCAAATTTGTCTTCATAATATTTATCGTCAGCATTTGAAGGAAATTTGTTTTGTTGTTTCCACAATTTTGTTGCCGGGTCAAAATACCATGACTGACGATCCTTACTGTCTTTTGGATCATCATACTCTATCAAAAAATAGACGTTGTTAGCATCATACTGTGAGCGTAATTTAAAATTGTAGGATTCACCTGTGAAATAAGTAAAATCAGGTATATCCGGCACAGTGGCAATGCCTGTTAATGTTTGACAATTTGCCCAGGATGCATCAATATTTCCATCAATTGATGGAGCGGATGTCACTTTTAATGATAATAAATCTGTTGTGCTTGTTCCCGGTCCCGGATTTGGGTCAGGTTCATTTTCATCTTTTGAACAGCTAACAGTTATCCCCGCAATGACTATACTAATCATTGCAAATTTTAAAATAAATTTTCGCATAATTACTTTTTTAATGTTTACAAAATAATATGCAACATTAACAATATATAAATATGTGGAAGTGGTATAATTTGCCTAAATTATGGTACTATTGAAAATACTTTTTCCTAAAACTTGCAGGTGTCATTCCTTCATATTTCTTAAAAAACTTTACAAAATTTGAAGGGTCGGAAAAGATAAGAATATCTGCTATTTCATTAATGGTATTATCAGTATGCAGGATGTATCTTTTTGCTTCAATCATTAGCTGAGCAGTAATCATTTCACTTGCACTTTTGCCGGAATGTTTACGACAGGCTGCATTCAGGTTTTGAGGAGTGGTATTTAACAATCCGGCAAATTCATTAACTTTATGAAACCCGGGACATTCTTTCACAAGCAAATCCTGAAACTTTTCATAGATTGTAACCGGTGCATTACGTTCCTTTGATTTTATTTCGGCTAATTGCAACATCCTGGCAAAAAGCGCCCTTAAATATCCATGAATGATATGAGTTGAATATACCGAGCTTTCAGAATATTCCAGTAATAACTCATTAAGGATATTTTCGGGATCATATTTCTCGGGAACCGGAACTCTGAATTTGTCAGTCAGTTGTCGGTATAAGTTGATTGTATCAGTTTCTTTGAGATTATCGAAAAACTCAGTCTTAAACAGAATAACATAACCTTTAGGAATAGAAGTAAGCTGCCAGTAATGCATCTGGCCAGGTTTCAGAAAATAAAATTCAGGAGTTGAAACTATAAATTTTTCAGTCTCGATCCAATGAAATCCTTTGCCTTCACTTAAAAAAATCAATTCGAAATAATCATCGTGCTTATGGGGAGTAGTTTTCTTTATCTGTCGTTTAAACTCAGAAATTTTAAATACCAATCCTTCATCCAGTTTGTTTTTAGTCTGAATTATTTGCTGATCCATATATTTTTTGTTATAAAACCAATAATTTACTGTCTGATTTCAGAATTTCAAAAGTGTCAGTTCAATTGTATTGTAGAAATTTCAGGAATATAAATCATTGTCATTCCATCATATACGCCTGCATTTTCCTACCACTTATCGTAAAAATAATGACAATGCAAAAGTATATAACAAAGGTTATATTCGCATCATCTGTGCATTTTTCAATGGACATGAAGTGATCACGCTCTTTTCAGTTTATGCCATCGGTATATTCTTCGCTGTTTTATAAAAGAAAATCATTTCCAAATTGGTTGAGGCACCCTTAGTCATGGAGCATCCGGGAACTGGAAATGGGCGGTGTTTATGGTGAGCTATACAAAGGCGGTGTTGTGGGTGGTGGGATTTTTGGTGAATCAGGCTAGAAAATTAATGGTTGGGTAGACACAAATGATTGGTTCTTAAATAAAACTTCATTGACGCATTTTTCCAAAAAATGTTGATGATTTTTTGGCTAGAGCAAAGCCAATTTACCACGATTAAGCCTTCTTGCAGAAAGTTTTTTCCATATTCCATGTGCAAGATCAATTTCCTTTTCTGTAAAACTATAATTCCTTTTTAGTATAATTTCATTGGTAAGTTTTAATACTTCCCCAATATTGGTTCTTTCCCTAATAAGTTTATCAATAGTACTTAAAAGAGGTGCATTATTGCTATGATAAGGAAGTAATACTCTTTCGGTTTCATTTGGCATTAACTCCAAAACTCCTCCACCATGGCTTCGGCCACATACTTCAGTAAATGCAAGAGAAAGAGAATTATAATAACTTGCAGCAAATGACTCAATATTCACTCCGGGATTCATAAATACCCGATGCATTGTGTCTGTAGTGTAAGCTTCTGCCTGATTAATAATAAGTCGCGGATATAAATTGTTCCGCCTTATAAAAAGTGCATCAGAAACTTTAAGTGAGGGGACAACAAACCAATCGTCACGTATACCTGTTTTATAGCCTTGGTGAATTCCTGAATTCTCTCCATTTTTAATGTAATCCGCTACGCCGTTTATCAGTCCTAATTTTTTTCTTTCAGGAAAAACAAGCAAGTGAGCTTTTGCATTTGATAACTTGTTCTGTTCCCAATCATCGCTGGTAAATATTACGCTGTTAACCTGAACGCTACGACCTACCAACGGTTTTGCAAAATCCTGCAAATTATATTCCTCTACGGTTGTCAAAGGCACGGTAAAGAAATCATTCGAACCTGTAGTTATTCCGACCTCGACCCTCGCAAAATTACCCAAAACAGGTACTTTCCTTCGCACAGCGATATTCTCTAAAAAATCAATCTCCTCCTGGTTAAGAAAATAAAACGTCCATTTACTGGATTTAAAATCAATTTGTTTTTGCGGGGATTTTAAACGAGCTGTATCGAGTTTATTTAACTCACTTGCGTCCCTTAATTCAATATGCTCGATTTTATGGTCTTTTGAATTATTTTTTTCACAGAGCAACAGAACCACTTCTTGCTGAATATTAGGAAAAACCAGCTTTTCAAAAGAAATTATATTTATTTTATTGTAAAAATGAGCAAGGAAATTTCTTAATTGCTGAGCAAATGATACTTGTAAAATTTCTGCAGGAAGAACAAATCCGATCTTTCCTCCTTCATCTTTCAAAAGTAATGATGAACCCACAACAAAAGAAACCCAGGCATTGGTTAGTTTTGAATAGGTTAATCCGGCTTTAATAAAAATGTACCCTGCTTCAGCTTGTTGATTTCTGTCAAAAAACTGATACCGAATATATGGCGGATTACCAACAATCAAGTCATAACGTTGTGCCGTATTATTGCAAAAAGTGTGAAAATCGTCTATTATTATTTCTTGATTTATCAACCCTATACCTTTAGCTTTTTCTGCTTCTTTTTGATCAATTTCAACCGCCGTAATTGTTTTGAATTTTATTTCTCGATTTTTCAGTATTCGCAAAAAAATTCCATTTCCACAACTGGGTTCCAAAATGTCAAGATGATTATTGCCATTTAGGCCCCATCGCAAAATAAACTCAGCAATCGGTTCAGGCGTATAAAATCCTCCCCGTAATTTTTCAGCCGATGCTTCTGATATTAATTTCACTTTTGCTTAGGATTATTTTCCTTTAAATACATAACTTTTTTTTCAGCGAGCTTCAAAATCTTTTTCGCATTATTGTCCTCATTTAAAATCCGATAAGCCACAGTATCGCTTAGAAACGCAATTTTTAGTTCTTCAATGTCTGCTTTAAAATAACCGGAGAATTTCTCAATCAGTTCAATTGTCGGTTTACGATTATTCTTTTCAATCTTTCCGAGCATAGATGTATCTATTTGCAATGCTGAGGCTACCTCGCGCAACGTCAGATCATCCCTTTCCCGAAGCTTTTTAACCGTTTCACCGAAAGTTCTGTTAAACTTCATTTTGGACTAATTTTGTCCAAAGGTAATACTAAAATGTAAGAAATGGGCTGATTTGTTACAAAGATTTATTAACAATTTAAAGTTAACATAGGATTATTTGATCACAATGTTGAATACGTATGCTTTTCTTTTTGAGGCATACATATATAACTGTTTACCGGCAAGATCATAATCACGAATTATTATACCGGACTCACCCCAGGAAATCGAGGTAGTATAGTTATGTTGTCCGGCTTCGCCACTCGGTTTATGTCTTATTTCAAGATCGAACTTTCCAATATATTCCCCAAAAATTGTGATATTAAATGGAACAACTGCAACTTCAACAAAAGGAGTTGATTTGATTTCTTTCCAAATTGCTTTACCAAAAACCACATCACGGAAATACTTTGTATGATCTATTTTATGTCCTTTGTAGAAAAATTTATCCTGTACCAGTCGCAATCCGCCTGTGGGATTGGTACCTGTTCCTGCTGACTGAACACTTGAGGATGGAAGCTTTGTCCTACGCCACATAAGCTTTCCAAAATTGCTTTCAATATCGTATTTTGCTCCTTTACCCGACTTTATTTGCTTCGACCTTTTATTGGCTTTTGTTCTTGTTCTAAATCCGAAAGGAATTTTTGCAGCTCCTCTTTTAGGGAAAATTTTCTCAATAAGCATTTCAGTCTCTTTTCTTTCAGGTCCCGCTTCTTTATCATAGGCAGATATCCGATCAATTTCTAGAGGAACAATATTCTCTTTAACCAGTCTGGTAATTAATATTTTCGTGATCTTTTTGAGGTTGGTATCTGTCAAATCAAAAATTTCACGAAAATAATCCTTGAGTTGTGTGATAATTTTCAAATCTTCCTCACGGTTATTCTCGATACTGATCCAAAGTGAAGTTTCAATATTTGAAAACAGACCTGGTGCTGTTAAATTTGACGATCCTATTATTATTTCCGATTTTTCTATCCCTTCGAACAAATATATTTTTGGATGAAAAATAGAATTTGATGGATTATAAAAAATGAAAGATCTGATTTTTAAATTCATCAAAGCTTCTAAAGCTTCTTTTGAGGTTCCCTTTTTGTCAATGCCTGTAATAATAGTAATGCTTTGAAAATGTTTTTTAGCATCACTAATATATTTTGAAAGTCCTGTGACAGCTGACTGGCTAGTAAATGCGGTTATTCCGGTGAACTTTTGGTAATCCTTTTGCGAAAAAAACTTAATTAAAAGGTTTCCAACCGAACTGTCAGAGGATAATTTATATCCTTGACCAATTACTGATATATTCATGACAACTAATTCATTTTCCTTTACTCAAATACTCCTCAATCCTGTTCAGCCCGTCAATCGCCTTCTCATAATTGGGGCTTAATTCCAGTGCCTTCTTATAATCCTTCCTGGAATTCTCAATATCCTTCATCAGTTCATAAGCGAAACCACGGTTGTACCATGCATCGGTGTATTCAGGGTTGAGTTCAATTGACCTGGTAAAATAATCCACAGCCTTGCTGAAATCCTTTAAATAGACAAGATTGATATAACCCATATTATACAGGGCAAAATAGAATCCGGGATTCAGTTTCAGTAGTGTTTCATAAATACTCAATGCTTTTTCATATTCGCCGGTTTCCTGGTAAAACAATGCAAGATAATAGTTCACTTCGGTATTATCCGGATCAAGGTTCAATGCATTGTTAAAATACTCAACTGCGAGCTTGTTTTTTTTATCCGCATAAAGCAAACCCAACTGAAGATGTGCATCGAAATAATCCTGATCAACGTCAATGGCTTTTTGAAAATTCCTGATGCTGTGCAGAGTGTCGCCATTTTCGAGCAAAACTACTCCACGAAAAAAATAAGCTTTCGGCTGAAATTCGTCGAGCTTCATTACTTTATCAAGATATGCAACAGCCTTTTTATAATCCCTTATTACAACACAGATTTCCACCGATTTTAATAACGCCTGAACATCATCAGGTTTAAGTAAAATGGCTTTATCCAAGGCTTCAATAGAGGGCTGGATTTTACCCATTTCAAGACAGATGCCGGCAAGGGTAACAAAATAATCAGGTTGGGCCGAATCAATTTCAATTGAAGTCGTGATATCTTTCAGGGCCTCATTGTACCGTTCCTTTTTGAGATAAAACTCAGCGCGCTCCTTATAAAGACCTGCGTTCATCGGGTCCTTCCTGATACGGGAACTCAGTTCATCAGGATTTGTACTAATTGAATCAGCCATTTCACTGCTGGCGGTTTCATTATCCTGTTTTTGATTTCGAATACAACCTGCGATTACTGCTAAAATTAACAGATAAACTATTATCCTTTTCCGGAATATCATTTTGAATCTGACAATTAAAAAGAATTGACATTCGCAAAACAAGGAATGCCAATTCTAATTATAAATTTATTTCTTTTAAACTATTTCGATGAAATTTTCTGCCGGATAAGCCCTTCGATTTCATCGGCCAATTCAGGATTATCGGCAAGCAGGCTCTTCACTGCATCCCTCCCCTGCCCTAGCTTGGTTTCGCCGTAGGCATACCATGATCCGCTCTTTTTCAGAATTTCATGGTCAACCCCAAGATCAACGATCTCACCGGTTTTTGAAATCCCTTGTCCAAAAACAATGTCAAATTCGGCCTGGAGGAATGGAGGCGCAACCTTGTTCTTTACCACTTTTACCCTGACACGGTTACCGGTAGTTCGCTCTCCGTCTTTTATCTGGCTGATCTTTCTGATATCAAGCCGCACAGAAGCATAGAATTTCAGTGCATTTCCGCCGGTTGTAGTTTCCGGATTACCAAACATTACCCCTATTTTTTCTCTGAGCTGGTTGATAAAAATACAACATGCACCCGTTTTACTAATGGTTGAGGTAAGTTTTCTCAACGCCTGCGACATAAGCCTTGCCTGCAAGCCCATTTTCGAATCGCCCATTTCACCCTCAATCTCACTCCTGGGTGTGAGGGCAGCTACAGAATCAATTACAATGATATCAATTGCCCCTGACCGGATTAAATTTTCAGTGATCTCAAGAGCCTGCTCTCCATTATCAGGCTGCGAAACCAAAAGGTTCTCGATATCCACACCCAGATTTTTAGCATAAAACCTGTCGAATGCATGTTCGGCATCAATAAAGGCAGCTATTCCGCCCTGCTTTTGTGCTTCTGCGATGGCCTGTATTGCAAGAGTTGTTTTCCCTGAAGATTCAGGGCCATAAATCTCTATTACTCGTCCCTTAGGTAAGCCACCGATTCCAAGGGCAGCATCCAAACCTATGGAACCTGTCGAAATAGCTGCTATGCTTTCTATCGCAGCATCGCCAAGTTTCATGATCGTACCTTTTCCGTACGATCTTTCAATTTTATCAAGGGTCAGTTGCAGAGCCTTGAGTTTTTCCTTGTTAACATCTTGTTCTTCTTTTGCCATATTATATTCTTTAAAGATTATATTCGTTTAATATTTGCTCGGTATGTTTGCTGGTATTCACGTTGTTAAATATTTTTTCAATTATTCCCTCCTCTGAGATAACAAAAGTTGTTCTGATGATGCCATCGAAGGTTCTACCCATAAATTTTTTTGGGCCCCAAACGCCGTAATCGAGGATTATCTTTTTGTCGGTGTCAGGAATTAACGGGAATGGCAAGTTTTGTTTCTTTATAAAACTTTTCTGTTTCGCCATATTATCGGCGCTTACTCCCAATATTTTAAATCCCTTCTCCATGAGTTCTGAATAATGATCCCTCAGATTGCAAGCCTCTGCAGTGCATCCGGGAGTATTGGCTTTCGGGTAAAAAAACAGGATCAGCCTGCTTCCCCTGTAACCGGCAAGTTTAACCACATTTCCATCCTGATCAACAGAATTAATATCAGGAGCGACATCACCAACTTTCAATGTTTTCATACAACATGGTTTTGCGATTCATACAAAAATAGAATTTTAATCCTGATCAATAATATACTGTTCATGAAAATTATTAACAAAGTATTATTGAAGGGATCAATTTCGATTCGAATTAGGCTTGGCAAAATATTTACAGTGTTCGTTTATACGGCACTCAGCACATAACGGATTTCTGGCTTTACATATATACCGGCCATGAAGCAGAAGCCAATGGTGAGCAAAACGAATTTTTTCTTTTGGAATATTTTTCACTAATTGCATTTCCGTTTCAAAGGGATTCCTGGCATTTGTCGTTAATCCGATTCTGGCCGCAACCCTGAATATGTGGGTATCCACGGCCATGGTTGGTTGCCGAAAAACAACGGATGCTATTACATTCGCAGTTTTCCTTCCAACACCTGGTAACTCCTGCAATTCCTCTATATTGGAAGGCACCATACAATTAAATTTTTCAACCAGCGTCTTTGCCATGCCAATCAGGTTTTTAGCTTTGTTATTCGGATAGCTGCAACTTTTAATCTTTTCAAACACATCATTTATATTGGCCATTGCCAATACTTTTTCGTCGGGGAAAGCCTTGAAAAATCCAGGCGTGATCATATTCACTCTTGTATCGGTGCATTGAGCTGATAAAATGACTGCAACGATAAGTTCGTAAGCAGTGGAATATTCCAGTTCCGTTTCCGGCAGCGGATTCTGATGTTCGAAAAAGGCTAAAACTATTTCATATCTTTCTTTCTTTGTCATCTGATTATTAATCTTTTTTAACAGAAAACTCAATTGAATAAATTAAACAGGGATAAAATTAACAGAAAAGCATAACTGAATACTTTTAAAATAAAAAAGTCCCGGTAATCATTACATCACCGGGACTTCCTTCTTCCAGAATTTTTTAATTCATCAAAAAGTTAAAGGATCCTGTTTTCTCTGTCTTTAAAACAATAAGAGCACGGGAGTAACTCATAATGTTCTTTACAACTTTTTCATCCGGTGAAAACAACCAATCCTTACCAGGAGTAAGAGCAGTATTTAAACTATAATGCCCTTTTAAAACCGGCTGATCAATAATAGAAAAAACCCGATCCTCCCCTTCTTCCGCTTCATTGTAATTAAAAAAAAGATAATCATTGAAGGTAAACGAATTTTTCATAGGCTACTGCATTAGATTAACATTTTCATACAGTAGCAAACGCATTTGAATTTTAATTATTTTGGGGAGGATAAAAAAATGTTGTAATCAAAAAATTAAAATTATTGCAACTTATATTTACTATAAATTACAATTTCAATTTCTAATACAACTATTATGTCGCTAATGAGTAAGGACTATATTCTTTTCTGATATCAGTTTACGCAGGTTTATAAGCGCATATCGCATCCTTCCCAGGGCAGTATTTATACTTACATCCGTAACCTCAGCGATATCCTTAAAACTCATTTCGGCATAATGCCTCATGTAAAGAACTTCCCGTTGCTCGGCAGGTAACAGTTCAATCAGTTTTCTGACGTCTTTGTGAATTTGCTCTGTAATTATTCTGTCCTCGATTGACTCCTCCATAATATTGAGGTTATCAAAAATGTCAAAATCTTCATTTTTACTGTTGTCAACAACAGGTATTCTGTTTGATTTCCTGAAATGATCTATGATCAGGTTGTGGGCAATCCGCATCACCCATTGAAGGAACTTGCCTTCTTCATTATACGACCCGGCACGGATTGTATTAATGACTTTTATAAATGTATCCTGGAATAAATCATCCGCCAATTCCTTATTTTTTGTAATCATAAGAACATAGGCATAAACCCGGTTTTGATGGCGGCTGATCAGGTTTTCAAGGCTTGAATGATCGCCTTCTAAATACCTACCTATAAGCTCTTTATCGCTGTAATGCTGAGCCTTCATATTTACCTCCTTTTTTTAGGATTAATAGGTAGAATTTAAACTATAGGCAAACCTCCTGAAATTTTAGATATAAGTAAAACAAATAACAACCAGAAATTGTTCCAATAATCTTGCAAAACTAACATAATATTAATTGACATGCAAATTTAATTAATAATTTTGACCGGTTATCTTAAAAAATGTTAAACTACGATCTGTCAAATTACGATCCACGGGAATATATAATAATTAAAGGAGCAAGGGTTCATAATTTAAAAAATATTGATCTTGCCATTCCTAAAAATAAATTAATAGTCATAACAGGGCTTTCCGGATCAGGAAAATCTTCACTTGCCTTCGATACTTTATTTGCAGATGGCCAGAGGCGCTATGTTGAAAGTCTGAGCTCATACGCAAGGCAATTCCTCGGACGAATGAGTAAGCCGGAAGTGGACTATATAAAAGGAATTTCACCTGCAATTGCAATAGAACAAAGGGTCAATTCAAGGAATCCAAGGTCAACCGTAGGAACCTCCACAGAAATATATGAATACTTCAAACTGCTTTTTGCCCGAATAGGCAAAACATTCTCGCCTGTTTCAGGAAAACCAGTAGAGCGGTTTACCGTTTCAATGGTTACTGATTTCATTATTTCCCAGAATACCGGTTCAAAAATCCTTATTAATTGCCCAATGGAACTGAAAAAAAACAGCAGAACAGTTAAGGAGCATCTTTCAGTTTTGTTACAACAGGGATTTAACAGGTTAAAAATTAATGGAGATATAGTCAGAATAGATGAAGTCATTGGTAAAACCTTGCCTGATTACGATAAAATTGATATAATTATTGATCGGATTATCATCCAGGAAAAGGACAATGACCTGAAATCGAGACTGGCGGATTCTTTACAAATAGCCTTTTACGAAGGGCATGGTACATGCTTTATCGAAGTGGAAAATGGTGGAGAAACCACAAAGTCGGAATTTACGAATAGATTCGAGGCTGATGGGATAGAGTTTGAAGAACCATCAATTAATCTTTTTAGTTTTAATAATCCGTATGGTGCATGCAAGAAATGCGAAGGCTTTGGAACTGTTATTGGAATTGACCCTGATTTGGTGATCCCCAATAAAAACCTGTCGGTCTATGAGGATGCAGTTGCCTGCTGGAAAGGCGATAAAATGAGTGAATGGAAAGAACAGCTCGTGAAAAATGCTTACAAATTTGATTTCCCGATCCACCGTCCGTTTTATGAACTTACCCATGAACAACAAAATCTTTTGTGGACAGGAAATGAATACTTCAACGGAATCAATGACTACTTTATTTATGTTGAGGAGCAAACCTATAAAATCCAATATCGGGTCATGCTTTCGAGGTACAGGGGAAAAACTGTTTGTCCCGATTGTAAAGGAACACGGTTAAGAAAGGATGCCGGCTACGTTAAAATTGCAGGCAAATCGATCAATGAATTTGTACTAATGCCCATAAGTGATTTACTCACATTTATTAGGACAATTGAACTTAGTGATTTTGACAGGAAATTAGCTGAAAGACTTATAGTTGAAATTACCAACCGCTTGTCATACCTTGAGGATGTAGGTTTGGGGTACCTTACCTTGAACAGGCTTTCAAACAGCCTCTCCGGTGGCGAGGCTCAACGAATCAATCTTGCTACTTCGCTTGGAAGCAGCCTGGTTGGATCGCTTTATATCCTGGACGAACCGAGCATTGGTCTGCATCCACGGGATACAAAAAAACTGATCAGAATTTTAAAGAAGTTGCGCGATACGGGTAATACGGTCGTCGTGGTTGAACACGAAGAAGAAATAATAAAAGAAGCTGATGAAATTATTGATATTGGGCCATTTGCCGGCACACATGGCGGAGAACTGATCTTTCAGGGTAAATATGAAGAATTGATTAATTCAGACGACAGCCTTACTGCAAAATATCTCACCAAAAGATTAATAATTGATTTACCACGATCGAGGAGACGGTGGAAAGAATTTATTGAGATCGGCGGAGCAAGGGAAAATAATTTAAAAGGCTTCGATATCAGGATACCATTAAATGTTTTTACGGTCGTAACAGGGGTCAGTGGTTCCGGTAAAACATCCCTGGTGAAAAACATTTTATATCCTGCCCTCAGAAAGATGTATGGCGGATATGGTGAAAAGACCGGAAAATTCGATAGAATCACAGGAGATTACAACAGGATTGCAAATGTAGAGATGGTTGATCAGAATCCTATCGGCAGATCTTCGAGGTCAAATCCCGCTACTTATCTGAAAGCTTATGATGATATCAGGACTTTGTTTTCAAATCAACCACTGGCTAAACTGAGGGGTTATAAACCGGGTTTTTTCTCCTTTAATATCGAGGGTGGCCGCTGTGAGGAATGTGAAGGTGAGGGCGTTATTAAAATTGAAATGCAGTTCATGGCCGATATTTTTCTTACCTGTGAAACCTGTGGAGGCAAAAGGTTCAGAGAAGAAGTACTTGATATCAAATATCGGGAAAAAGATATCAACGATATATTAAAAATGACAATTAACCAGGCCGTTGATTTTTTTTCTGGTACTCCGGGCCAACATTCTACCGAAAGGAAGATCACAGAAAAACTAAAACCTCTGCATGATGTAGGGCTCGGATACCTTGAACTTGGGCAACCGTCGAGCACACTGAGCGGGGGCGAGGCTCAAAGAGTAAAACTCGCTTTTTTCCTGTCAAAGGGAATAAGTGAAGCGCCGACACTTTTTATTTTTGATGAACCTACGACCGGATTGCACTTTCATGATATTTCAAGGTTACGTGATGCTTTTTTTGCATTGATTGAGAAAGGTCACACTATTCTTGTAATTGAACACAATATGGAAGTGATTAAATGTGCGGATTGGATCATTGACCTTGGCCCCGAGGGTGGAGAAAAAGGAGGTTATATAGTATTTGAAGGGATACCTGAAGAACTAATTAAATCGCAGAATTCCTATACAGCTCAATACCTGAAAGAAAAAATCCTTTGGGAGTGAACAGAGGATAATTGCAATCTTTAATAATAAAATTTACCATGATTTCTATTTTCGTATTTTTACAACATAGATGCACTACTTATAAAATGGCAAGGTATATAAGGGAATCGTTAACCCGGAATTTTCTTATTATTCCGGTTTTATTCATAATAATGGTATCCTGTAATCCAATACGGAAGCAAAATGGAAAGCCTGTAATAACGGTCAGCATTATGCCTCAAAAATTCTTTATCGAAAAAATAGCTGGTGATAAATTTCTAATAAACGTAATGGTTCCGCCAGGAGTAAGTCACGAAAATTACGATCCAACGCCCGGGCAAATTGCAGCTCTTTCAAATACTGTTGTGTATATCAGAATTGGAAATATCGAATTTGAAAATGTCTGGATAAATAAATTCTCGGATATTTATCCGGGACTTAATATCGTTGACCTTTCTTCCCATCTTCAGTTAATCAGAAATCCGGATGATCACGGAAATCATGCTCAGAATGAACCTCATACATGGATGTCGCCTGGAAATGTTGTAATCATGGCAAAGGATATTTACGAATCCCTCGCTGCAATAGACAGGGAAAACGAAGATTATTACAAATTGAAGTGCGAGCATTTTATTACCGAAATTGATTCCATAAACGAAATAATCACATCAAAATTTAAAAACATCAAATCATCAGGATTCATTATATACCATCCGGCGCTAACATATTATGCAAAGGATTATGGGTTGAATCAGTACCCGCTTGAAATTGAAGGTAAAAGCCCTTCGGCATTTGTTATCAGGCAACTCATTGAGATTTCCAGGAAAGAAAATATAAGAACCATTGTTGTACAAAAACAATTTGATCAATCAAAGGCTCAGATAATTGCAGATGAAACCGGGGGTAAAATCATTTCTATTGATCCTTTGGATTACAACTGGTCGAACCAGATACTTGAAATTACTGATAAACTGTCATCTTCATTACAGGATTGAACCACTCATGAGCGAAAATTCAACACTTCTTGAAATAGATAATATTACTGCCGGCTATAATGGTGAGGTAATTATCAGAAACGCGCGGTTCAACGTTTTTGAAAAAGATTTCGTCGGCGTCATTGGCCCGAACGGAGGAGGCAAAACAACCCTGATTAAAGCTATACTCGGATTGATTAAGCCATTCAGCGGCCAGATTAAATATTACGGAGGTAATAATGATCGGTTAATTGGTTATTTACCGCAGGTTCATTATGTTGATAAGAAATTCCCGATTTCTGTCAGGGATGTGGTACTTTCCGGCCTGATGAACAAAAACAGAATGATCAAAAGGTTCACCAAAAGGGAAAAGTTGAAGGCTGAAGAAGAAATGGAGAAAATGGGAATATCGGGTATCAGGAAAAAACCTATCGGGGAACTTTCAGGAGGTCAGTTGCAAAGGACTTTTTTATGCCGTTCCTTAATTTCATCTCCCCGGCTACTGATCCTTGATGAACCGAATAACAATGTGGACAATAAATTTGAAAACGATTTATACAAAATCCTTCTGGAATTGAACAAAACCATAGCAATCATGATGGTATCTCACGATATCGGGATTATCTCCACCTATATAAAAACCATTGTTTGTGTGAACAGGGATGTTCATTACCATCAATCAAATATTATAAATGAAGAACAACTGAGGGCATACAATTGTCCGATACAATTGATCACTCACGGAGAAATACCTCATACCGTTTTGAAAACACATGTACATGGCCATTAATAAAACCCTTTAAGATGCTTATTGAATTATTCAGTTACAAGTTTTTTATAAATGCGATAATAGCTTCATTGCTCACAAGTATTTCCTGCGGAATTATCGGGACTTACATTGTTTCAAAAAGGATAGTATTTATCAGTGGAGGCATTACCCATGCGTCATTCGGAGGCATCGGGCTAGGATATTTTTTAGGGATTAATCCGATAATCGGGGCAATTACTTTCAGTATTATGTCAGCTTTGGGAATTGAATTCATGTCGAAGAAAACCGATATCAGGGAAGACTCGGCAATTGCGATTATGTGGTCGTTCGGGATGGCATTGGGTATCATATTCATTTTTCTCACCCCGGGTTATGCCCCCAACCTTATGAATTATCTTTTCGGAAATATACTCACTGTTTCCAGACTTGATATATATCTTTCCTTTCTTCTCGCCTTAGGAATATCCATATTCTTCATTTTATTTTATAAACCCATAATATATATTTCCTTCGATGAAGAGTTTTCAAGAACCAGGAAAATAAGAGTAAATATTCTAAATTACATTCTCATAAGTTTTGTAGCTCTCACCATTGTTCTAAGTATTAAAGTTGCCGGTATCATCCTGGTAATTTCTCTACTTACCATCCCACAGGCTTCGGTGAATCTTTTTTTTAAAGACTTTAAAAAAATAATATGGTATTCGATTCTGGTAGGATTTTCAGGTTCAACAGGAGGTCTTTTGGTTTCATATTACCTTGATATTCCTTCGGGGGCAGCTATCATTTTTATCCTTGTAATTATTTTTATTTTATTTAAAATTTACAGCCAACTTAAAAAGTCATTATCACCATCCGGCTACTGAGATAATTTTTAACAAATAAGCACTCAAAATTCTTTAGCTATAGATTGCATTTATCCGATCATTGTATCAGACTATTTCCCGTTAAAATTTTACTATAGGTTGTAACATTAGCTTTTTAAACTTGTATAAGACAAAAGTTAAAGGCGGAGGAACTATATTCCACGGTAATTTGTAAAACTCGTAGTTATAAAAAATGAAACGTTTACTCATCCACATAATTTTGGTTGGCCTGCTGATAATTGCAACTGTCAGCTTTACTTACTCACAGGAACCATATTACAGCCAGTACTATAACATGCCTACATATTATAATCCTGCCATGACCGGCCTTAATACAGGATTGTATCTGCGAATGATGTACCGAAACCAATGGCCTCAATACAGCGATGACTTAAAATCCTACGGATTTTCAGCTGATGTGGCTGAAAGATTTATGCCCGGTGCCGGCGGAATCGGTTTGATATTCGACACGAACAAAGAAGGACAGGGATTCATAAAGAGGACTATGGTAGGGGCGCAATCATCCGTAAGAATCAAAATAAGGAGGCATTTAATCAGTCAATTTGGGTTTACCCTTGCTTATGTTCAAAAACAGGTTAATGCCGGTGATTTTATCTGGAGCGATCAATTGGATGATAAGCATGGATTGTTATATCCCAATTCGTCATTCGCCGGACTGACTGAAAAGAAAATTTCATATCCCGACATTACTCTTGGCCTGGTTCTGAATTATGAAAAGAAAAATCTGAGATCAAATTACGGATTCGCGATACATCATGTAACCAAACCCAACGAGTCGTTCTCCAATCTTGAGATTAAGCTGTCGCGCAAATATATTGTTCACACCGACTTTGTAATCTCGCAGATCAGCAATCCTAAAAAAGGATTTAAATTTAATCCCGGGGTGCTTTATGAATATATGACCGGATTTCATACTTTTACTTTAGGAGCCAATATTTCAAAATCGGTTTTATATCTCGGAATCTGGTATAGGAACAAGCAGTCCCAGATATACAATTACCAGTCTCTTGTACTATTGAGCGGTATAAATATTCCAATGGTAAATAAATATTCACGGTTAAAACTGATGTACAGTTACGATATAAGCGTCACTCAAATGGCCGGTAACGGCGGTGCACATGAAATTACCCTCCGTTTCGAATTTGATGAGATTCACTTGTTCAAAAGCAAGTCCTCCTTTGCCGATGATTATCCTGTAATTTATGAACCATCAATTTTTTGATGACTTTCGCTTTCATTTTCCTTTATTCTGATCCGCACGCAATACCAACAATTTTTTTAGCAAATCCTGAGAATTCTCGAACCCGGCAGCCTTGCACCGGCCTTACCTTAATCGGTCATGTTACCAGGTCAATCACTTATACCGATGTGATTTATGTGTTAAAGCCATCCTTTATGAATAAATCACAACTGAAGCCCAGTCTTATATATACTCATTCTTCGCAGGTTCGCTAAAGTAAAGCTGCTTAGAATGAGTTATACCGTGAGGAACAACAACGTAAAATTCGCAAACCTGTTCCGATTCGTTATAATTATGCTTAATTCATTTGCAAGTGGTAGAAGGCACACAAAATGGCCAATGCAATAATATAAGAATAAACATGGAATCTATATTTCCTGAAGATTATCAGGGACATCAGGAACTGCGCAAATTACAAAAAATCGCTTGAAGAACTATTCAAAAAGCTTTAAGTATTAAGGCTTTTAAAAAGGAATTATGGCCTTTCAAATATTTTACCTGATCAATGTAACAGTGCCGTGTGTTTGAGGAATGTAACTCTGAAATTCCAGGCCCGCCCATACAGTTCCATCCCTGAACATACCTTTTGCTTTCCACACATATACGCCTTCGGGCATTAGAATACCATTATAATATCCATCCCAGCTTTCCACAGGGCTTCCTTCATCGTCAAGCGCGTCCGATACCCAAAGCACATTGCCTCTCATATCGAAGACCTGAACTTCATAACTGGAAAGATTAACACCCTTTGGCATGAATTTGCTGACCTCAGGATTTGGATTATTTGGCGAAAATGCTGTAGGGAAATAAAGCCCCCGGAAAAAGACTTCAAGTTCATACCTGCTGGTATCGGAACATCCATACTCATTTGTGGATGTTAAAGTAACAAGATATGTACTATCTTTCTCATAAACTTCTACGGGGTCTTCAACACCACTGGTATGTCCGTTACCAAAATCCCACAAGTAATTCGTGGCATAAATTGAATAATTCTCAAATTTTGTTCTACCCTGAACGTCCTGGTAATCGGAAATAAAAGAGAAGTCGCTGTAAGGAATGGGTTTCACTACAAATGTCTTTGCCAGTGTTTTGGAACAGCCATAAGATGAGGCAAACATTGTAACGGTATATTGATCCACCCTGGTGTAAACATGAGTTGGCTCTTCGAGTATGGAGGTATCGGGTCCCGAACTATAAGGATCATTCAGGTCCCAAAACCATTCGGTAATTTCAATGTCAGAGTCTGTATGGATAAAAACAGCCTCTGAATTTACGCACGGATTTTTAACAGAAAAGTTTATATCGGGAGCTATGGTGATTTTCGCGCCGACAGTATCCACATCAGAACATGAATGTATTGTATTTACAGTAAGTGTAACCATATAATCCTGAACATTAGCATACTGATGATATGGATTTTTTAAAGTGCTATAGACTCCATCGCCGAAATCCCAGAGCCAAGAGGTGATTGAATCACTGTCAATGGTGTAGGAGGAATCAACAAAATGGATTTGCTGTCCGAGACAGGCGATCATATTTACTGAATCAATCCTTGCCACAGGCGGGCTGAAAACATAAAAGTCTTTGTTTACCGTATCAAGAGACAATGCCCCGTTCACATTACCGCTGACGGTTAAAGAGATATTATAAACACCGGGATATGGATAAAAGTGTTCGATAATTGGTGCTTGTTCATAGTAAGTAGTATCCGTACCATCACCGAAATCCCATGACCAGGAATCGAATTCGGCTGTGAGTATGGTATAGGATTGATCAACCAACTCCGCAGTATCTCCCAGGCAAACATCAGAATAGATAAAATCCGCAACAACAGCAGTACCTACATAAATTATTTTTGTAGTATCGTGTATCCCACTGTGCGAATCAAATATTTTCAAATAAACAGGAAAATAACCTGCATAGGGATAAGTATATGCGGGATTCGGAATGTTGGTTGACGTATCAGTAACTGAAAGGGGATCTCCAAAATCCCAATACCAGTCTATTATAGTTGATTCTGTAAATGAATTATCGAAAAAATTAGTAACCAGGTTTGTACCGGTGTTATAGGTAAAGTCTGCATGAGGGGTATCCGTAACCACAATTATTGAACATGCCGAATCGCTGCAACCCTCGATGTTGGTAACTGTCAGACAGATTTCAAAACTACCGCCTGAACTATAAGTATGAATAACCGGGTTAGGATTTAAAGCAGTGGTACCGTCACCAAAGTCCCAGAATCTTGACAATATCGGTATTCCATGTGAGACAGAGTAGTCCGAAATTGTGATTTCAACCCCTACAGCTATTGTGTCAGGCGCTGTAAAGGCTGCAAATGGTATTGAATCAATTACAATAGTATTGATTACGGAAGCGGTACAACCGTTAATGTTTTCGACTGTTAAAGTTACATCGAAAGGTCCTTCAGCAGTAAAAATGTGATGAGGTTCGAATAATGCGGAGGTATTGTTCCCTCCGGAACCGGGATCACCAAAATCCCATAGCCATGATGCAACCTGAATTCCACTGGTATCGCTTTGATTAATAAAAAATGAAGTATCATTAAGGCATCCTATTTCAGAAATAAAATCGGCTACCGGTTCCAAATCAACATTGAGTGTATCGGTATAGGGATTTGAAACGCAGCCATCGGAATTCAGAACACTTAGGGTGACAATATACTCACCTGGTGTTGCATAAATATAGCATGGATTTGGCACACCTGAGGTAATCCCCGTACCAAAATCCCAGTACCAGGCTGTGATGGAAGCGGCATTCGGGATTGACTGATCATAAAAACAGGTTTGATTACCAAAACAGGGCGGATCATGATCAAACAAAGCAACAGGTTCATAAAAACTTACCAAATGGCTGATGCTGCTTTCGCAACCAGACTCATGGGTCACGATTAGCGAAACTTCATAATCACCCGTAGCAGAATAGACATGATCGGGATTTTCATCAGTTGAGGTAAATCCATCATCGAAATCCCACAGATAACTTAATACTCCCGTAACTACCGTTGATTCGTTATTAAACTGGAAGTCGCCGCAAACATTAGTAAAAGCAAATTCAGCCTGGGGATGATAAAACGAAACGGTATCCGATATCATGTTCCAGCAACCGGATTCATGGAATACCTTCAGGAAAACAACATATTCGCCCTCAGTAGTAAAGGAATAAGTAGCATTGAACGGACTAATAAATAATCGCAGAGTATCTCCTTCTCCAAAATACCAATGAACACTATCAATTTCATTGACCGGAATGGAATTATTGATAAAATTAAACGATTCACAATCATTCGTATAGGTAAAATCCGCAACTGGATATTCAAATGAAATAATCTGGGTAATCGAATCAATGCAACCCGATTCGTGAGTAACGATAAGCTTTACAGGATAATTTCCGGGAGTAGTATAATTGTAAACAGGATTTTGAAGTGCGGAAGCACCGGCGCCGTCACCAAAATTCCATTGCCAGGCAGTCATCAATCCGGCAGGAGCCGTAGATTGGTCAAAAAATTCAAACAGACCGCATGAACCTGTATAACTGAATTGCGGATCGGGCTGATAAAAGCTGACATTCTGGATCAATGTATCCTTACAACCCGATTCATGCGTTACGATAAGTGAAACATCAAAATCACCTGCGCTGGTATATGTATGTGCCGGATTTTCATCCGTTGAGGTATTACTGTCACCGAAATCCCATTGATAGGTTAAAATGCCCGTAGTAACCGTTGACTGATTTGTAAATTGAAATTCGTTACAGATATTCGAATAGATGAAATCAGCTTGGGGGATAAAGAAAGATAACGTATCGGAAATGGTATCGGCACATCCTTTAACAAAGACTTTAAGAAAAACCATATACTCACCCTCAAAAGTATATTGGTAACCGGCACTAAATGGCTGGTCGTATAGCTTAAGGGTATCTCCTTCGCCGAAATACCAGTAGGCGCTGTCAAGTTCACCGGCAGGAGTTGAAGTGTTCTGAAAATTAAAACTTTCACATATATTGGTAAAAGTAAAACCTGCCTCAGGGTAAAAATATTCAACCATTTCTGAATAGCTGTCGGTAATAGTTGGATCTTCGTGAGTAACAGTCAGGGTCACCAAATAACCGGCCGGGGCTGAATAAACATGAGATGGATCCGACAGATCAGAGGTAAATCCATCGCCAAATTCCCAGAACCAGGCAGATATACCTCCACCGGTTGAAGTGGATTTATCTTTAAAATTGAAAGTCTCACAAGATTGAGTGTATGAAAAATCTGCTGTGATGGATTGTGCAAAAGTCACAGTACCAGATATAAACAATGCAAGGGTAAATAAGTAAAATTTAGAAATTCTCCCTGTCTTTATTCCAAGTTCCCTCATTTTCACAAATTAAATATCAAATTATCATTATTTTCATCGTTGTACGGCTGTATTCCATTAAGGTTATACCGATTCTGACAATTTTAATATTTAATATGCATCTCAGGATTATTGTGATAGTTCTGAAGGAAAGTTTTAAGCTGTTCCGCTTTGAGCCGTTTGGCAATGATGTATTTATTTTCGTCAAGTACAAAAAGCGCCGGTGTCATATTTATATCATACAAATCATGATAGTCGCGGGTTATACTTCTTGTTCCGTTTACATTTACCCAGTTCAGATCAAAATCACGTATAAACTTTTTCCATTTGACCAGTGATGTATCGGTACAAACAGCGAATACTTCGGCTCCTATTCCATCTTTCACGTACCAATCTTTTAACTCTTTAATTTCCTTTTTACAATGGCTGCAGTCTGATTCATAAAAAAATACAACTGTATATTTTGCCGTAACATGGTTAAGCGAAAGAAAGGATCCGGTAGAATCGAGTAAAATCAATTCCGGAGCTTTTTTCCCTATCAGAATTGGCCTTAAAGCGTCCGCATGTTTGACAAGGGCTTTTAATGTCGCTGAATCTGTCCAGAATGCTTCACCGGTTGAATAATAGGAATCAATCATGTGGACAAAAATCTCATCAAATCCCATGATCTTCGATGTTTCATATTTATAGGTAAGATACCAGACGACATATTTGAATACTTCCCGATTGGCACGAGTTTTATTGATGAATAAATCAGCTTCCCGGTTAATTGAATCAGGCTGCTGGTAAACCAAATCTCTGAAATATCTATCCAGGCGCTTGTGAAATATCGGAGTTCGCAAAAGGCGGTCATCGCTCAGGTTAAAATTATCCCAGTAATGTTCCTTAAACTGCCTGAATGCATAGACCGAATCTTCCCTGCCATTCTCAAGTACAGGTATATCTTTAATTTCAGGGTCCATCATAGCCTTAAGCAAAACCGCCACAAAACTTTCAGGATACTGAGCCACTATATTTTTCTGATGGATTTCCAGGTCAAGATCAAGTCTTTTGATTTGTTCAGTAATCGTTTTAAGCGAGTCGGGCATATCGGCGTACAGGTCTTCACGTTTCCTTAGCAATTCTATTTCTTTTTTAACCTTCATGTTGTATTCAATAAATCCGAAAAACAAAGTATTATCAGGAGAATTTTCAAAGTTTATCATACCGGAAATATCTGAGATATCCGTTTCGGCTGAAAACTTCTGTTCCCTGTCTATTATCAGTTCGAAGTATTTGTTATTGCTCTGGCCCGCAACTATATAAATACCTCCGGGCAAAACAGTATCTCCCTCGAAAATAAATTTGCCCTTACCATCAACATGTGCAGTATCGGTAAGGTAAGTTTTATCCCCAAAGTAGTTTGCGAGGTAACAAACTGTATCGGCTATTCCTTTTATCTGGATCCTTATTTTGTATCCCTTGTTATTAATGGTTGATTGGGAAAAACAAACGCTGTTAAGCAAAACAGCACCAAGCAATAACAGAGCTTTTAAGGAACTTACTGCCTTATTATTTTTATAATTCATTAACATTCTAATTTTTGGATAAAAATAGCTATATTATGGTATTTCAGGATATGGGACTCAATGTAAATGTAAGCTTCAAATTGTTAATAAGTGTTGCATGAAGTCAGGATATTTTGTCTGAAAATTTATTGTCATCCCCAATAATATTTTTAGTTTTCCACTGATGCAATATAAATTGAAAGGCTTAGATTTATTTCAAATCCTGAATTCACAATGTTTTTAATCATTGACACTGCAAATAACAATGCAAGATCAAAAGTTTTGTCCATTGCTTTTTTAAATCGAATGTTTTATTCATTACCTGAACTTAAAATAAATTTTAGATGTTAATTACTCATTAAAATAATTCAGAAGAAGGCTTTTATTTATTGTATTTTTACCTACATAAAATCTGAATGCGGTTACATATTGGTAGTAGCCATGGATCGGATTTATAGATAGGGTACAAATTCAATGATTAAGAATAATTAATTGTAACTAACCGATTTAATAACTTAAATTTTAAAAAGATGAAAAAAAATTATGTTTTTACATTATTAATTGGGTTTGCGTTTGCACTAATAGCAAACAATGCATCTGCCCAGGGTCCATACGCTTGTTTAAACGTTGGATATGGATTTGGAAAAAGCACTATGAACCTGCCGGGTTTTTACAATTCTACTGTAGGAGATAACTCCCAAACCGATGAGCAAGTTCTTGTATCTCTTGGTAAGGGATTGAATTTTGGCGGGACATTCGGAAATATGTTCAATGAGAATGTCGGTGCGGAATTGGGTATTAATTATTTATTGGGTGGTAAGGCCAAAGCAAAAGATGAATATCCGGATGGCACAACAGAATACAAATTTTACGCCCGTATGTTAAGGTTTATTCCTGCTATAGTTATTGCAGCCGGCAGCGACGGGATCAACCCTTATGCAAAATTCGGTGTTGTTGTAAGCACCGGCTCTGCGAAATATGAATGGGAAGACAATGATAACGGCGATTTGACTATTGAAAAATGGAAGTATAGTGGCGGCATAGCATTAGGATTTATGGGTGCTGTCGGCGCTTTATTTCCTATCAACGACAACATGAGTATTTTTGCTGAAATCAACACCATTAACCAATCGTATGCACCAAAGAAAGGTGAAATGAAAGAAAACACTTTTAATGGGGCAGACAGATTACCGAATTTAACAACAAGTCAGAAAGAAGTAGAATTTGTTAAAGAAATTATTTATGATGAAAGCACTCCTTCTACCTCAGAACCTACCGAAGTTTTAAAACAAAAATTGCCGCTTGGAAGTGTTGGAATTGTTGCCGGTGCATGTATAAAATTTTAATTCTGATCTAAAGGTTTTTACACCATTAATAAGATTTGAGCAACTGTTTGTAGTTAAAAACAGTTGCTTTTTTTATGATTTGATGACAATTGGAGAAAATTCGGCCTAACTCAATCTTTTCAGAACAGGCAGCTCTTTGGTGTCAAGGATCAGAGGAACTTTTTCCTCTATGACGCTGCTGGTGTCGAGTCCATAAGCCTTAACTTCACCTACGCCCAGATACCTGATAAACCGGTAAATATCCATGATAAATTGCCTGAACGGAGTAAAATCAAAATCATAGTTCTGGATACGGTCAATAAGAACAAATTTGAAATCACTTGTGATATTATGTTTTCGCAGGGATTTGTACCGGCTTAGTATATCAATTTCGTTATTTCGCACCATTTCTTCTATAACCTGCCTGAAATAAAGATTTATGCGGGGCTGGACTTTAAATCCAAGGTGGAAATTTATTTTAATAAGGGTGTCAGGGATCAGGGTTTCAACTTTATATTCCATGGTATTAGGATCATCCAGAATATCAATATGAAGAAACCAGTAGCAATCGGCTCTTTTGGGGCTTTTATTAATGATTGAGTATAGAATTTTCGATTCAATTTCATTCTTAAAATTAGCCCTTGTCAGGTAAACAAGATTGGTAGCAAATTTGGGAATTGTATTATCATTTTTGAGATCACTGATAATGGGATAATATTTCTCAAGCCGGACAAACTGGAAAAATTGCTTTTTAATGGTTCGCCCCGAAAACCAAACGTACATGATAATAAATATGATACCACCAACCAATAATGTAAACCATCCTCCATGAGTAAACTTATAAAGATTTGCGATCAGGAAGGATCCTTCAATTGACAGGTAAATCAGGAGGAAGATCGCAATATAAATTATTTTAACCTTGCGATACCGCAGGTAATACACGAGGAGCAAGGTGGTCATAAGCATGGTAAGCGTTATTGATAAGCCATAAGCCGCTTCCATATTGGCTGATTTCTGGAAAAAAATGATTACCAAACAACATGCTAAATAAAGCGACCAATTAATGGCTGAAATGTACATCTGGCCTTTGATATTTGTTGGATGACTGATCCTCATTTTGGGCCAGAAATTAAGTTGTATAGCTTCACTGATTATGGTATAAGAACCGCTGATCATTGCCTGGCTGGCAATAACAGCCGCCGCGGTTGCGATGATGACACCCGGTAATACAAACCATTCAGGCATCATCCCATAAAAGGGATTCAATTGTTGCGTCATGATATCCTGATTCGTCAGTATCCACGCTCCCTGGCCCAGATAGTTAAGAATAAGCGTGATCTTAACATAAATCCAGGTAATCCTGATGTTTGCAAATCCACAGTGTCCGAGGTCGGAATATAATGCTTCGGCTCCTGTGGTACATAGAAACACCGCGCCGAGCAGCACAAAACCACCCGGATATTGAGTCAGGAAAAGATAAGCATAATAGGGATTGAAAGCTTTAAATATTTCAGGATATTTCATGATTTGAATGAAACCCAGTGTTGCCAGCATTAAGAACCAGCAAAACATAGCAGGCCCGAAAAATTTTCCAATAAAGTTAGTTCCGCCCTGCTGGATAACAAACAACACAGTGATAATTACCAAAGCTATCGGAACGACGGAAATGCCGGGATAGACGACGTCCAATCCTTCAACGGCAGAAACAACTGTAATGGAGGGAGTAATAATTCCATCGGCAAGTAGGGCAGCGGCGCCAATGATGGCAGGAATAAAAATCCAACGGCCTCTTTTTCTGATAATGGCATATAAAGAAAAAATGCCACCTTCACCTTTATTATCTGCCCTCAAAGTAATTAAAACATACTTAATGGTTGTTTGAAGTGTCAGCGTCCAGATGATACATGATAAAGCTCCAAGAATAAATACAGGTGTTATTCCTTCAACAGCTCCAAGTAAAATTGCCCTGATTACATAAAGAGGTGAGGTTCCTATATCTCCGAACACAATTCCCAATGTTATCAGTGTCCCTGCAACGGAAAGTTTACTCGCCCGACTCAAATGTCCCGTCTTACTCATTTCAAAAAATTGCCCAAAAGTATTGAAAATTTATTGACCCTATAAAGGGCTAAATTATTATTTGATGTGCCAAACAGAAAGTAATCCTGAAAACTCATGTCCCCAAAATTCGATGAAATACATTCTTATTTTCGTACGAGAATGGAAATTGTATATTGTTTAGCCCGTAGGGCTTCAAGATCAATAGGAATAGTTAGTCTAAGGCGGTATATTGTCCGTAGG
>Ga0172368_10000470_pt1 | contig 57250 bp, 57 predicted proteins | sample Lak11m_FD_114540 | JGI IMG/M metagenome (GOLD analysis project Ga0172368, IMG submission 114540) | Freshwater microbial communities from Kabuno Bay, South-Kivu, Congo - kab_022012_11m | ecosystem: Environmental > Aquatic > Freshwater > Lake | place: Democratic Republic of the Congo: South-Kivu... | reverse complement strand
GAAGAGAGAAGAAGATTGAATTGGTCAAGAAGCTGAACCCTGACATGAAGGATTTGTATTATGAGATAATTGTTTAGATTTCTCACCCTCGACAAGCTCGGGTTCGAAATGACTACGCAACGGAGTCATATCGAACGGTAGTGAGATATCTAAATAAATAAGAAATTCATCAAATAATAAGCAATTAAACTAATATTAACAATTGGGGGAGAAAGAATTATGGCAGACGGTAATCAGAACAATCAAACTAATAGCGGTGCTACGCAGAGGACAACGGCGTGGCATTCAGAGATGCCAAAGCCAAGGCGTCAATTTAACGATATCCAGCGTCGCTCAAGCGGTGGCGATAACCGATATCGCAATAATGACAACCGCAACAATCAAAATCGTAGCAACGGATCTGCATTTTCTGCTACGGTACAAGCTGGTGCCAAACCCAACCTAACCACTCTCAATGTTCCTCAAGTCAGGGGTAAGTTGCGAGTAATCCCACTTGGTGGTTTGGGTGAAGTTGGTAAAAACATGACTGCCCTCGAATACAACGACACTATTGTCGTTATCGACTCTGGTACCATGTTTCCAGACGCATATATGTTCGGTATTGACTACTTGATACCCAATACGCTGTACTTAGAGGAGCGAAAAAGCAAAATCAAGGGAATTATCTGTACTCACGGCCACGAGGATCATATTGGAGCGCTACCGTTTGTTGTTAAGAAGCTCGACGTGCCAGTTTATGCAACACCATTTGCCAAAGGCTTAATAGAACTCAAGTTTGAAGAACACGGAATAAAAAATGCACCACTTCATTCTATGAAAGATGGCGATGTGCTCAAATTTGGTGACATTCGTATTGAAGTCTTTTCTGTGACCCACTCAATTCCCGATGCAGTTGGTTTCTCCATAAAAACACCTCCGCAAACCGAAGGTGGTAAGGAAACTCACATTCTCTGGACGGGTGACTGGAAAATGGACTTAACGCCAGTCGCCGGTAAACCGATTGATATGGAGAAAATCAAAAAATGGAGCTCTGAAGGCGTTGATGCATTATTCAGCGATTCGACTAATGCCGAGCGACCGGGCAGTACAGTTTCTGAAAGTGCAATCGGTAAGAGCTTCGAAGAGATATTCGCTCGGGCTAAGGGTAGGGTAGTTATAGCCACATTTGCTAGCCAAATTCACCGTGTTCACCAAGTTATTAGAGCGGCAGTAAAGACAAATAGAAAAATCGCTTTTTCGGGACGAAGCATGGTGCGTAACGCCGATTTGGCCATTAAAATGGGTTATATTGACGTTCCCAAGGACTTTATTGTGCCATTGGAACGAGTCGCATCGGTGCCACCAGAGAGACTGCTGATAATTTCAACCGGTAGCCAAGGCGAAGAAATGTCGGCACTTTTCCGAATGGCGGAAGGCTCACACAGACAGTTCCGAATTAAGCAGGGTGATACGGTCGTGCTTTCAGCATCGCCAATTCCCGGTAACGAAGCAGCGGTGGGCGATGTCATTAACGGACTATTCAAACTGGGCGCGAAAGTCGTCTATGGTAAAGAAGTTGACGTGCACGTTTCGGGACACGCATACCGAGACGAAATGGCGACCTTAATTCGAGCTGTCAAACCCAAGTACTTTGTACCGATTCACGGTGAATATAGGCATTTGGCGTTACACGCTGAATTGGCGCGAGAGCTTGGTACGAACAATACAATTATTATTGAAAACGGCGAAATACTTGAAGTTGTCGAAGGAAAAGTTGAAAAATCACAATATAGAGTGCCGGCCGAGAGCGTTTTGGTAGATGGGCTCGGTATTGGCGATGTTGGCAATATTGTGTTGCGCGACCGTCAAGCTATGGCCACAGACGGTATATTTGTTTGTATCTTAACTGTAAGTCGTGATACTCATGAAATTCTAACATCACCAGACATTATATCTCGCGGGTTTGTCTATATGCGCGCCGCCGAGGAACTAATCCGTCAGGCTCGTACTGAAATTAGAAGAACTTTCTTTGCAGAAGATGCTAAGCACAGGGGCGATTGGGCAATTGTTAAATCAGCTTTGCGCGACCGATTATCAAGGTTCTTATCGGAGCAGACCCATAGAAAACCGATGGTGATACCGGTTATTATAGAAGTATAATTGCATCCTAAAACGCCTACTGGCGCCACCCGAAAATCTCGAAATTGTCACGCGAAAAAGAATCCATTCCTAATTCTTAAATCATAAACCTTGAATCACATAGCTTTGGTAGCGCCAAGGGGAGTCGAACCCCTGTTACCAGGATGAGAACCTGGCGTCCTAACCACTAGACGATGGCGCCGTAGCGTCATAATTGATTATATGACTCATTTATGAAGTAGTAAAGGGTAATAAGTCCCCGCCTGCGACGAAGCAGGCGGGGTTTTTGGGCAAAAGGGAACCCCCGACCATGGCGAACTGGTCGGGGGGGGTAGTGCGAGTAGTTGCCTAGTGCGGGTCGGCCGCGGCGAGCAGATCCCTCCGCTCTTCTTCGTCGAGGTGGAGAACCCTCGACGGCCGCTCTGGTTGCCACCGGACGATCCGAGCAGCTGTGCCGTCTGGGAATGCCACGGCATAGCCATGGTCATCTCTGACGCACTTTGCACCACGGACAGCCGGGACGAGCTTGGGTGACTCGCCCTTGAAGCCCTTGGGGGTTACTCCAAGAGCGAATCTGAGCGCTGGTCCCAGCATCTCTGGGGCGCTCGTTCGGGCGAGGACCTCGTCCGGATGAAACTCGTACTGAGTTCCACCGGCGGTGCCCGGCGAAAGCGTGATGCCTCCGCCGTTGTTGCGGATGGTGACTGTGTGGTCGCCGTTGAAAACGACGCCGTCGACCCCGTCTCGGCCCTGGAAGGCCGAGACGAACTGCCTGAAGCAGTCCGGTGACTCGGGCACTGGCTCACTCTTGGATTTTCGTGCCAACCCGCTCACGTCCTGTCGTCGCTCACGTTTTGGTGCGAACTCGCTTCCTCCCTTTAGTCGACCACCACCTTTCTTAAGTGTCGACCTGCACGGAAGCGAGAACATCCGGCTGACGCCAAGGGCGATTCAGTACGGATAGAACAATAATATCACATATTTTGGTAAAAAGTCAATGGAGGGGTGTTGAAAAAAGAAGGGCCAGCTGGCCCCGTGCGGAGGGGGAGGGGCCAGCTGGCGAGTACCCGTGAGCGACGCCCACGGCTTGCGCACATCGGAGGTGACACAGCCGTGGTTCACAGGCATTTACGATTATATACTATGTTTGTGACAATGTAAATAGAATAAGAACAACCCCCTGAGAACAGGGGGAGTAACTTTTACTTGTGATTAGAGAGATTAGCCATGTACCATGCGAGGAGCATCAGATCCAAGAACAGAGTCAATCTTCTGCCAAGTAGATAGGGAGTAGTCCTTATCGGGATTATTAATATGCGCGCCTTTTCGGTCGTAACCATCTGGTAATGTCAGCCTAGCTAGGACCAAAAGACCGATGGTTGCTTCGCTTAACCTTCCAAATGTTGCCAAGAGACTCGTCCTATATTTCCCAGCTAATTCGATTGCCCAATTTTTTACATCGATATCAACTTTCAAAATAGTTTCACGGATCGCTTGCACCATACTTCTCTCGTCGGTGGGCATACCGACCACCTCCTTTTATCCAATTTATCACTTTAGAACCTGTCGGTCAATAGAGACCCCGCGCTGAGAGTGGCGCGGGGGTCGTGCGGTAGCGCGAAGGGGGACGAACTAGCTTGGGGCAAGTACCCCGCGGCGTGTACGACGCTTGGTTCCGGGTGTTCTGGTGCCGGTCCCGGACGGGATGTCGCGGTAGAACTGTTCGAGGACCGCGATGACAGATGCGTTATCTGCCTTCGTCATCTGGTTGCGGACTTCGCGTCGGAGGCGTCCGTGGTAACCTCCGTTGCGTCCACGACCTTGTGCGGTGAGCTTCTCCAGCTCATCTTGAACAGCCTCGACATCGCCACCTCTGACAGCTTGCACCAGAACACTGAACCCATTGCGTCTTGCCACTTGCGATCATCTCCCTTCAAGAGATGCTAATAATGTATCAAATAATATTACTGGTGTCAACGCTATGCGTAAGATCCTGAATCACCTGCCCGATTGCATCGTTCAGACGGAGGTTCAGGATGACATACTGCAAATTATTTGCTACGCTTAACCTGTGAAACATATCAATTACTGGGCTGACGAGGTTGCCGAAAAACTCATAGCTCGCAATAAAGAAAAATACACACTTTGCACCGGTATCACACCGAGTGGGCCTTATCACATCGGCTATCTACGTGAGATGATTATTACCGATGCTGTAAAAAGGGCATTGGAAGAACGAGGCGCTAAAGTCAGGTTTATCTACTTTGTTGACGATCTGGACAACTTACGCAAACTTTACCCGTTTTTACCTGAAAGTTTTGAAAAATATGTTCATTGCCCGATAAGTAAAATACCAGCGCCCGACGGCTCCTCGGTGTCGTATGGCGACTATTTTCTAAAACCATTTAAAGTTGCTCTTAAAGATCTCGGTATCGAGCCGGAGTTTGTGTATGCTCATGATTTCTATGAATCGGGACAAATGACGGAGCAAGTATCAACTGCTTTGGAAAATCGTGACACTATCGCTGAGATTCTAACACGAGTATCGAAAAGGGAGTTGCCGGAGGGCTGGCACCCGTTCGAGCCACTCGATGAAACCACAGGGAGAATACGCGGTGCCCAGATCACATCAACCGAAATCATTCATCACAGAGTCGAGTACGAAGCACAAGATGGCTCGAGGAAATGGGCTGATTATTCTAAGGGTCAAGGCAAATTGCCGTGGCGGGTGGATTGGCCGGCAAGGTGGGCGAAACTTGGGGTGGACTTTGAGCCGTTCGGCAAGGACCACGCCGTCGCCGGAGGGAGTTACGACGTAGGTCGTGAAATCGTCAAAAAAATCTATAAGTGTGATGCTCCGGAGTACGTTGTTTATGAGCATATTTATTTAAAGGGCGAAGCTAAGAAAATGAGTGCTTCGCTGGGAAATTTGGTATCGCTTGATCAATTTTTATCAATTGTTCCACCGGAGGTGGCGCGCTATTTCGCGTTGCGTAGTCGCAACGATCGGCATTTGGTTTTTGACCCCAGCTTGGGGTTAATGCAACTAACCGATGAGTTCGCGCGGTTGGAAGAAGATGTCGTCAAAGGTGAGGCAGATTTAACCAAGCAGGCAATACACAGATATAGCCAGATATCGAACCGCCGAGTTATGGTCAAAGTGCCATTTAGCCATTTAGTAACGGTATACCAAGCGACTCAGGGTGATTTTGAGGAGATTAAACGTTTGTTGATGCACACAGGCCACATAGCTGCGGTTGAGAGTGAAAAGGATTTGAAAGCGCAAATTGAAAAAGTAGCAAACTGGCTTAAACTGTACGCACCTGAAGATTTGAAATTTGAGGTGCAAAAAATAGCTCCACAAGTTGAGTTATCGGCGCAACAAAAAAAGATGCTCCAGACAATATCATCGGCTGTCGAAGAGGGGCAGAAAGACATCGATCTGCACAATAGTATCTACGAAGCTGGTAAGGCGGAGGGGCTACTGCCACGGGATACCTTCAAGACTATTTATCGTATCTTTCTAAATAAAGAATCTGGCCCCAAAGCCGGCTTCTTCCTGACATTGCTGGAGAAGGATTTTGTGATTGAGCGATTACGAAACTATATTAAGTAGATTATTCCCCGATCGGAGTCGAAAGAATATGTCTTCGACTCGAGAGTACTCTCGCTCAGACAATATTCTCTGAGCGTAGTCGAAGAGATACAATATAGATATGAATCTAATGTGGAAATGGTATGTCTATATATTGCTGTGCGATGATGAATCGTATTATACTGGCATGACATGGCAACCAAATAATCGATGGGTCCAGCATATCTCTGGGATTGGTTCCAGATATACGGCGAAGCACAAACCTAAAAAAGTTGTCTATATCGAAGAATTCGATAACTTGGAGGGGGCAAGGCTAAGAGAGCGACAACTGAAGGGCTGGACAAGAGAAAAGAAAGAAAAACTAATCAGTGGAAAATGGGGTAAATGGGAATAGTGTTATGTCTTCGACTCGGGATTACCCTCGCTCAGACAGTAGTTATTCAGCAATAATTACGTTAGGACAGTTTTTAGCGACAAAGTCACAATAGCGGGTCTGTTTTTCAGCGTCAGCTTTGTCTTTGGCGCTAATTCCGACTCTTGGCATACAGTCGATATAATCCGTAGTAGGGCAAGAGAAATTATCAATGTTTGCTGAATTATTATTTTTCATAATTAAATATATAAATATAGCCAATATCACAGCCACCGTTAAAGTAATAATTATATATATTTTATTACGATTTCTTTTCATATATACCTTCTACCTTTAACCTTAAACTTTCTACTTGGTTCGAAGAACCTCATCCACCGTATCATAATCGATCTCGTGGCGAAGAGCCATATCGTACAACTGATTTCCAATATCGGACTTATTGCTCTCATTGTTATCGTTATGGTAGGTGTGTACTAAAATGGGTGTTTCCTTATGATTGCACACACGAATTTTTACAGGGTGGACGTGGAGTAAGCTGTTGCGAGAGCCGGCAATGCGACGCATGTGCGGGAAGCGGACCGCGGGAGCATATTGGGGCATACATTTTGAGCATGGCGAAGGGATTAGACGAGTATCAACAACGGCATCGACAAAGCCCTCGGGAACCTGTTGCAGTTTGAGAATACGATTCAAATAATTGGCATTGGGTGCGTTGACCGTGGCGATGACGACTCCAGAAAAGTTGCGTAACTGGTAAAAGTTATCGGCTGAAGATATATCGTCCATTATAAGAAGGTTGTGAATGTTTGCTTGTGGTAAAAACTCTCGTAAATGTCCAGTGAAATTAATGTGCGGATGGGTGGGATGATGGTGGTACTCCAGCGCGGTGTGGTAGGGAAGGCCGAGGGAAGTTAAGTACTGTTCAACCTGTTCCAGCGTGGCGCGCCTACTTTGGGGAGAGCCGGTTACGAGTAGTCGCCCTTCTTTTTTGGCAATGAGACCATCGACAATTTTCTGTGTTTGCGCAGGAAGATTGTTGGTAATTATTGGATTGTCGATACCAGCGCGGGGTCGGTTGATACTAACGAGCCAATTGTCGTTAGCGTCTGGCAACATGGCGTAGTTGTATAGTCGACGAGGTGGTAAAGTGGCTAAAAGTCGCCACGACTGGGGAGTGGAAAATGTCTGTGGTAGGTGCTTCTTGAGTGTCTTGATAATTTGGCGGTAAAGTATTTCGCTGATAGTGTCTGTGTAATTTGTATCATCGTAGTAGGTAATATCGGTCGGCGATATTGAAATACCGCGGGTGTTTGGCGTGTCAATACGTCTGAAAATGTTCTTTAGCAAGCGGTCGCCGGAGTCAAGGTTTTGGCGTCTAAGGTCTAAAATTTGCGCGCTAAGTGGCTCTCGCCAACCGATAGGGGGAATGTGAGGGCGAACACGAATTGGAATAGTGAAACTGCGGTTGATTTTGATTTCGCGCGACTGTTTGTCTTTTGCAATGTGAGGCTTGGGTTCTAAAAGTTGGTATTTTTCGGGGAACAACTTACTTTTTATTTTTTGCTTAAATCTCTGGCTTGGTTTAATACGCATATAGTTGCGCTCAAGAACTAGTATTTTTTGGCTACGGTTGTTGGGGTTCGGCATCATTTTAGAGGGAAATTTAGCTTTTTTCAATGTGCCAAAACCAGTAATGCTGACGGCATAGCCCTTAGATAACGATTTAATTATTTCATCTTGAATGGTATGCAAATACAACTTGGCGTCTTTTTGCAGTACTCCAGCATTTTGAGCAAAACGCTTAACAAATTGCGCTTGTGATAGGATTTTCGACATTAACATCATTATAGCAAAATCCGCTTCAAACTGGTTGACAAACCTAGTAAGTATTGTATCATCTAACTAGTCGAACTTTGACAACACAGTCCTGCTTTGCAGGGCTTTGGAAGTTGGCGCGGGTACAACCCGCGCAGAAAGTAGGTGTTGCGGTATGAATCCCGTAGAGCCCATCGACGCACGGCAAGCAGAAGAACTGGTAAGGATTCTACAACAGGGAGGATGTGGAACATCTCAACTTCAGCAACTCATCGAGCATTCTGCAGAAGTCATTAATTTAGCGAGATATCTTGAGCGATATGATTATATCGATCCTGGCCTAATCGAGCAAATCACCATGGTCACAGTTCCGCCCATCCCAACCTTCGAGGCAAAGATGCACTTTGTCGAGCACGACCGTTGTCACTCTGTCGAGTTCGCCCATATTGGTCCCAGCTTTCAGAGAACATTCCTCGCTGGTGACGGTATAATTGAAGACGCTGTGACGGAAACCATGTTCGACATCTATCGACTCAAGAAACCTTCGAATAATGAACGGATCATCTTCGAACTTGACAGAAGTGTCGTAACCACTACTCTTGGTCAGATGTGGAAGATGATGGAAATTGCCCAGGATCAAGACGAGTCGACCAACCCAATCACTGGTCACTACGGCAATATCTTCTATATTCCGAATCAGAATAACAGACTCAGTGCGGTCTACTGCCGGTACGATCGCTACTATCGGTTTTGGGATGTCGAGGTCTTTCAAGTTAAGTATTCATGCATGTTTGATGTTGGTACCACGGTCGTTTCCTGCTGTTAGCTCACACAGCCCCTTTGAAATTCGCCTAACCGGCGGAAAGTAGAAGGGGCTGTTCTATTTATAACTTGCGGTAAGAAGCGAGAGAATCTATAGTAAGAATACGAGCCTGCACCCGAAACCGCCTACTAGCGGTCACGCGAAAAACGCGAAATCGACACGCGAAAAAGATTCTTCGTCCCCGTGGGACTCAGAATGACGCTTCACTTGTCACTTTATAAACCTTTAACCTTATAAACTAATTGTATGTTTTACACCAAATACAGGCCAAAGAAGTTCAGCGACCTTTTTGGCCAAGACCACATTGTAAAGACCCTGTCGGAAGCCATTAAGCAGGACAAAATTGTCCACGGCTATTTGTTTTGTGGTCCCAGAGGTACCGGTAAAACAACGGTGGCGCGAATTTTGGCTAAAAGCATAAACTGCATCGGAAATGGCGATAAACCCTGTGGCAAATGTCAGAGTTGTCGAAATATCGAGGCAGGAAAAAGTGTTGATATTATCGAAATAGACGCTGCCTCTAACCGAGGAATTGACGAAATGCGCGACCTGCGTGAGAGAGTCAAGTTTGCACCGACGCAGAGTAAGTACAAGGTCTATATTATCGATGAAGTTCATATGTTGACCAAAGAAGCCTTTAATGCATTACTAAAAACGCTCGAGGAACCACCAGCGCATGTTGTCTTCATTTTTGCCACTACTGAAAGTCACAAGGTGTTGGCGACCATTGTATCGCGTTGCCAGAGGTATGGCTTCCATAGGGCCGATATCAATTCCTCTATCCAGTTACTTCAGAAAGTTTCCAAAGAGGAAAAAATTGACGCAGACCTCGACGCCTTGGCGCTAATTGCGCGAGCCGGTGATGGGGCCTATCGCGATTGTTTGACTTTGCTCGAGCAGCTCTTTTCGCAATCTAAAAAAATTACAGCAGATGATGTTAGGCAACGACTCGGATTGGTGACAGAACCTCTAATGTGGCAGTTGCTTTACCAGACCTTTGCTGGTCAAAGAGCCGAAATGTTCCAAACATATCAAAAATTTGTGACACAGGGGACGGATTGGAAATATTTATTGACCAGCTTACTACACAAACTTAAATCAATTTTGTTTTTTACTATCGCGCCGGAAGTTGTATTGTCAGAGTTGGTAGGCGAAGAAAAAAAACAAGTCGAAAGAATTACATTGGTGGCTGGGGAGGAAGACGTTGTGAGGTTGATTAATCTCGTTCTAAGAGCAGAATCAGAACTCCGTTTTGCTTCAATTCAAGAAGTGCCGTTGGGAGCAGCGATTGCAGAGTACGGTGTAGGAGCAGAAAGTAGAAGGTATAAGGTAGAAAGTGGAGGAGAGGTAAATCAAAAATCAAATATCAAAAATCAAAATGACAGCGTAAAAATTGAAAATAATAATACAACATCAGAACCAGGTCTGGCTCCTAACCCATACACCCCAAAACAATCCGCAATTGATCAATCACATATCACTAATCACGTGTCACAAAACGATACTACTGTATCGATTACCGAAGAGCAATGGAATGCCGTCATTGCTCAAGTACAAAAAGTTAATTCGACATTAGCCGGGTTGTTGAAACAGTCAAAATCATATATTGTCGGATCGAAAATTCTAATCGAGGTGCCATATAAACTTTGGGAAGACAAAGTTAAATCTGCGAAAAATTCGATAATTATTTGTGAGGTGGCGCGAAGTGTGGTAAATAATGACATACGGGGTGTGGATGCCCGATGTAACGCAATGTTGCGGGAAAGTGTGTCGGCAAACCATAAAAAAGCCGACGAGAAACTGGTGGATGATGTGAAAGAAGTATTTGGGTAAATAATCTCAAAATTCAAATCTCAAAAATCTAAATGACAATGTAAATTTTACAGTTTAAGATGCAATTTTGAGATTTGGACTTTGAGGTTTGAGATAAACAATTATCAATGGCTAATATCAATAATAATATTGGTGATAGGGTTCCTCCGCAAAACCTGAGTGCGGAGGAGGCGGTACTTGGTGGTATTCTTTTAGACAAAGAAGGGTTGCCCAAGGTAGCTGATATTGTGTCTGCTGAAGATTTTTACCGTCCCGACCATGGCCAAATCTACGCTGCATGCGTGGCGCTATTTGAACAAAATAAACCCATCGATATTGTAACTCTGACAGAAGAAATAACGCGAAGTAATAATTTAGAGAAAGTCGGCGGTGCGGCCTACTTATCATTACTGGTAGCAAACACTGCATCAGCCGCAAATATTACCCATTACGCACAGATAGTCCAGAATAAAGCGGTTATGCGAAGGTTAATTTCTACCGCAAACGCCATGGCTGAAGATGCGTACGACGGAGATCGTGATGCCTTGGAATTGCTTGATGATGCCGAAAAAAAACTATTTTCAGTAACCGAGCGCCAGTTGGGACGCCATTTTATACCCATTAGAGATGTTTTAAGCGAATCTTTTGAGCGTATTGACGAACTGCATAAAAACAAAGGGCAGGTTCGTGGCGTTCCAACTGGCTTCACCCAGCTTGATAATTTATTAGCTGGCTTGCAAAAATCCGACCTTGTTATACTAGCGGCGCGTCCGAGTATGGGTAAAACGGCGTTGGCGCTTAATATCGCAGTTCACGCCGCTGCTAAGGAAAAGATTCCCACCGGAGTTTTCTCACTCGAAATGAGCAAAGAGCAATTAGTAGATAGACTTTTGACTATGGAGGCGATGATTGATTCATGGCGACTACGAACTGGTAATTTAGAGCAAGACGATTTTGCCAAACTTAACTTTGCAATGGGAGAACTAAGTGAAGCGCCACTGTTTTTAGACGATACGCCTCTCTTATCGGCTTTGGAAATTAAGGCCAAGGCACGTCGTTTGCAAGCCGAACATGGTCTAGGGTTGATTATTGTTGACTATTTGCAACTTATGGAAGGTCATCGTCGTGGTGGCAATGAAATGAATCGAGTTCAAGAAGTTTCAGATATTTCTCGTAGCCTAAAGTCTCTGGCGCGCGAACTTCAGGTGCCGGTTTTGGCGTTATCGCAATTGTCTCGAGCTGTGGAAAGTCGCCCGGGCGCCAAAATCCCACAACTTTCGGATTTGCGAGAATCTGGCTCTATTGAGCAAGATGCCGATGTAGTTATGTTTATTTACAGAGAGGAATATTACGAACCCGATACTGAAAAGAAAGGTATTGCTCAACTGCTAATTAGAAAACATCGCAATGGTCCTGTTGGTGAAGTGGATTTGTATTTCCACCCCGAATATTCAAGGTTTGCCAATATCGACAAACAAACTCGAGAAGAACCAATCCAATAAAGAACAAGCCCCGACCTTGACCGCATCACGATGATGCAAGCAAAGCGCGGGGCTTTTTGAGCTGGGGGTTGAGCTATGAATCTACGTCGGCACCGCCCTCTGCTACTGCATCGATCTCCCGATCGATGCAATCGGGACACAGGAAGAGGTCGTACTCTTTGTGCGTGGCCAGTGCGACCTTGTGGCACAGGGCGGGATCGGTTACACGAACGTAACCTTCCTCATCCTCGTAGATCGCAGAAATTGTCCCGACTACTTCTCTACTGTTGGTTGGGGCGGAGCATTCGGAACAGCAACCACCCTTGACAACTTCAACGAACTGCCACTCAACCTCGACGAAGTACTCTTCTTCCGTATAATAGCTGTGTCGTTTCCCTTGCGAGTAGTAGCGATGGTACTCCAGAATTGAAACGCAGACTCTCTCCATCGACGCATCCTCCTTCTACGGATGTTCCTAGGTTGGAACAGTCAATAATAACATTATGCTACAATTAAATCAAGTCGAATTCGTAAAAATAAAACGGAGAGACCATGCCACCCGAATCCGAATCAACGTTCCCGCCACCTTTTGAGTCAGAAAATCCTGAGCGTTTCGAAAGCCAGTATGGTGACGAAAACGCAATTTTAGAAATTATGGAGCATGGGGATGTTACAATTATAGGGAACATCGATGATTTATTCGAGGACATCCCACCACACGCCAACGAAGTGGATATGGTTGACATTGCAGTTGGGCATAGCCATATTAATTCAATCTTGGGGCTAAGAATCCAAAGGGGTGACAGACAAATTAAGTGCATTTTTAAACCATTAGACGGAGAAAGCAAATCGACGAAAGAGGAGTGGGATATTGAAGAGCCCTTTTATATTCACGAAAGAACGGCCTACCTGATCTCAAAGCATTTTGGGTTCGATGTAGTCCCGCCAACAACAGTCAGGGAAATCAACGGGAGAATTGGCGCAGTGCAATTGTTTTTAGACCATCATTTTCATGAGCATGTTCATGAAGCCAGTGAAAAGGATTTTGAACGAATAATTCATTCGAACTGTGCGGCGAGAATAGCATTGCTTGATTGGATGATCGCTTGTCCGGAGCGACATGGTTACAATTGGCTTTATGATAGAAATAATCCGACCAGAGTGACGGCGATCGATCATGGCATTACACTTATGACTAAGATATATGATGATACTGAACTCAGAGGACCGTCTTTGGCTTTTACTTACGATAATGCCAAAAAACGTCCGAAAAATATTCCAATCTCGCTTGAATTGATAGGGTTGTTAGAAGACGGCCAAGAACGAGCCACTGAATTAACAAGGGAATTAATTGAAGCGTTTGGCGATACAGAAGTATCCAGAAGGGAAGTCGAAATGTTTTGGGGTAGGGTTCGAGATACATTAAAATATCGTGTCTTTTTATCAAAAGCCAACTATAGATCTATTACTGGCGCACAATTCATATCAACGCTTCTTCGCAGAACATAAATAACTTTTGCCACAATCGATTATCAGCGATATACTATTATTGTGTTTACTTATTTAAAGGGCCTATTTACCAAAGAAAACTCACTGCGAGGCGCGAGTTGGATTTTGATATTGACGCTAACAGCATCAAATCTTCTTGGTATGATTCGTGACCACTTTTTAGCGCAATATATTCCCACTGGTCAATTGGATATCTACTACGCTGCTTTTCGCCTGCCCGATTTGGTATTTAATATCCTAATTTACGGAGCCATTGCCGCAGCTGTCGTGCCGATATTAAGTCGTTCATTCAAAGCAAACGAAAAATCGAGCTGGGAGCTGGTTGCTAACCTTTTAAATATCGCAACGCTGATAGTGCTTATAGCGTTAGTGGGGCTGTTCTTCTTGCTACCAATTTTAATGCCATTGATTGTACCAAGTTTTCCGACAGAAAAAATTCAAGAAACCATTTATTTAGCGCGTTGGATGTTGCTTTCGCCACTCTTTTTTACTATTTCATATATTTTCGGCAGTGTGCTTAATGCTAAAAAAAGGTTTTTACTGTATTCGTTGGCGCCGATTGTTTATAATTTGTCAATAATTATATTTACTTTATTACTTTCACAACGGGTCAACGTGGTCGCGCCGATTATAGGAGTAATTGTCGGATCATTTTTGCATATGTTGGTGCAATTGCCCGGTGCTGTGGCTGCTGGTTTCAGGCCACATTTTAAGTTAAATTTCCAAGATGCGCGCCTTAAGAGAATATTAAAATTAATGCTTCCGCGTGCTGTGGCGCTGGGCGCTGGGCAAATTCAGTTGGTGATTTTTACGGCTATTGCATCGTCCATTGCTGGCGCGATAGCTATTTATAATCTTGCTGACAATATCCAAACAGTGCCAATTGTGATTTTCGGTGTATCTTTTGCTACCGCCGCTTTCCCGAGTTTAGCACACTTTGGTAACGATGAGCGAAGTAAGTTTAATAACGTCCTACTCAAATCTGCTAAGGCGGCGCTTTTTTTCCTAATCCCATCGTCAATATTTTTGTTTCTGTTGCGCGCTCAAATAGTTCGATTAATTTTAGGCTATGGTTATTTCGGATGGTCTGATACGCGTCAGGCTGCCGACACACTGACATTTTTTGCTTTGGGGGTTGTGGCGCAGGGGCTTATCCCTCTTATTGCTCGCGCCTATTATGCGCTTGAAAATACTCGTTACCCGATGTGGTCGGCCATCATATCGGTGATCATAGGTGTGACGGTCGCACTGTTTGGATTTAAGGGACTTGGGGTGGCTGGCTTGGCGCTCGGTTACGCGTTTGCAAGTTGGGTGCAGTTGTTTATTTTACTTGTTGGTCTTGAGTGGAAAACATATATTAATTTATCAGGAAGCTTTTGGATATCGGTTGCAAAGATGCTACTTCTTGCAATAATCGCATCGGCAGTCATGCAACTAATTAAGCATTGGTATGGATCGGTCTGGGATATTGATAAGGTCTATAATTTATTTGTACAAACAGTCGTTTCAGCTGGTGTTGGGATACTGGCGTATCTAGGAGGGGCATGGCTACTCAAAATGCCGGAGATAAGAAAATAAACGACGACTTGATTGGCGGACATCACTCCTTTGAGGCCAAGGATTTTTTTGGTGATAAAAAAAGGGGACACCGGATGGGTTGTACCTGTTTTTCGTTGATTGTCTTGCTAATACTGGCCATGCTTGCAGTTGGTACGTTAATATATTTAGCCGGACGCTCCACAGATATCATTCTATCGACTGTGACTGATGATGGTGGCGATGTCGGAGCATCAATTTCCTCTCAGGTCGAAGACTCTATCGCCAATAAAGATAAGCTCGCCACTGTCACAGTAACGGAGAGTAGCTTTGTAGCGTTTCTACCCACTGCCAATATGGACGTAGCTATCAGACCTCAGAATATTTTTGTGACCACGAAATATATGGGCTTTGATTGTCTAATGGAGGTGGAGCCATATATTGCGGAGGGGCAACTGAAGTTCAAGGTTAAATCGGCAAAAATAGGCGCTCTTCCGATGCCGGGCTTTATGACGGGCCCTATTTCGGCTGGTTTTGCAACGGCGACGGTCAACTTGACCAAAGAATTATCGAACATCAATTTTGAGACGGTTGAAAAACAAGATGGCAAGCTAGTGTTAACAGGGAAGGTGGTCGGCCGTTAGACCGACGAGTAAAAGGTTAAAAGTAAAAGTAGAAAGTGTACCAAGGGCTATTGTCTGAGGAGTTTCACGAAGACATCGGTGGGAACTTCAAGGTTGCCAATGCGCGCCATCTTTTTTTTGCCCTTTTTTTGCTTTTCGAGTAGTTTGCGTTTGCGGGTTATGTCGCCTCCATATAATTTAGCGGTAACATCTTTTCTGAATGGCGATAAGCGTTCAGAGGCTAGGATCTTGCCGTGAACAGCCGCTTGAATTTTTACCTCAAAATTTTGGCGAGGTATCAAATCTTTGAGACGCTCGACAACTTGTCGAGAGGCTCCTTGAACTTGCTCTCGTGGCACCAATCGGCTCAGTGGTTCGACAACTTCTTCGGCTACTAAAATATCCATTGGCACCAAATCGGCAGGCCTGTAGCCACTTATTTCGTAGCTTAAAGACCCATAACCACTTGTCACGGCTTTTAATCGATCGTAATAATCCACAATAGCATCCGCTAAGGGCATCTCGCCACACGCTACAACTCTGTCAGACATATATTCGACATTGTTGATTATGCCACGTTTGCTCGAAGTCAGTTGCATCACCGCCCCCAGGTATTTTTGTGGAGTGATGATTTCGAGCTTAATCCAAGGCTCAAGGTACTGTGTAGATGTGTAGACGTTAGGAGTTAGGTGCGTATCTAATTCGGATAAATCTTTTCCATCATTTTGGTTTTTGAGTTTTGAGTTTTGAGATATATGCTTGTAGTCCACCGTCGGTGTTGTCACGATCAAATCTAAATTGTATTCGCGTTCCAACCGCTCTTTGACTATTTCCAAGTGCAACAGTCCCAAAAATCCGGCCTTAAAACCAAACCCAAAGGCCTTAGAATTCTGTGGCTCGTAACTAAGCGATGCGTCGTTTAATTTTAATTTGCCCAACGCCTCGCGAAGTTTGCTTAAATCTGCGCCACTGGTGGTGTAAAGACCCGCAAAAACCACCGGCTGTGGCTCGGCATAGCCAGGCAGAGGGCTAATGCCTGTAGAAGGTAGAAGGTTTAAGGTAGAAGGTGCATTCGGATTTGTATCCTCTTTTAACTTTCTACTTTCTACTTTAGACTTAGTGATAGTGTCTCCGACTCGCGCACCAGAGACATCCTTGAGGGTCGTGACGATATAACCAATATCACCAGTTGATATTTTGTCAGACGGGTGCAAACCCAAGCAAACCGCGCCGGTTTCCAGCGCCTCGGTTTCTTGCTTAGTTTGTATCATTTCAATAGCATCGCCTTTATTTATTTCGCCATCCACCACTCTCACGTAGGCCACCACTCCACGGTATGAGTCGTAATATGAGTCAAAAATCAACGCTCTGGTTGGCGCGTTGGTGTTGCCTTTGGGCGGTGGCACGAATTTGACAACGGCATCTAAAACACTTTCAACATTTTCGCCGGTCTTGGCGGAAATTAGTATCGGCTCACAGGCAAAATCTATTTTCAGCGATTCGAGTTCCGCGATAGTTTCTTCAACGTTGGCAATAGCAAGGTCAATCTTGTTGATAACAGGGATGATAGTAAGCTCGCGTTCGTACGCTTGGTACAGGTTGGCGAGTGTTTGCGCCTGAACGCCTTGGGTTGCATCAACAACCAACAGAGCGCCTTCGACTGCAGCAAGGGAACGAGAAACTTCATAACCAAAATCAACATGGCCCGGAGTATCAATTAGATTCAGAATATACGCGGATGGACGCTGATCGGAACGCAGATGGTCGCGGATTGTATCGTAAACCACGCGTTCAATTTCTGCTTTAGAACTCCCGAAATTTATTAGTAATGCAAGTTTATAATCAGTGCCCTTAAGGTAATGCCAGAGCTGTTTTTTGGGTTCTTTACCCAAAAAGGGTAAGGCCTTCAACTCAATTATTATTTTTCCCTCAATAACAAAATCAGGTCGATATACGCCTATGGTTTTATTATTGTACGATATCGATATATTTTTTTCTTTTTCGTAAGAGATATTCTGGTTTTTAATTTCTTCTTCGAGGGCATTTTGGTATAAAGATTCCTTGTGTCCCGAACCTAGTTGATTCTGCACCTTGAATACAGCACCTCTGATTTTATAGGTCAGATTCTCATATAATAATCGGCAACCATCCGTGTTCATCGGATTTTCTGTCCGCGTACATCCGCGGTCTGTGCTACCCGCGTTCATCGGCGTATAACTCATTTTTGCTGGTTGCAGTTTAATTGTGATGCCGTGTTCGCGTTCCAAATCCATTGTGTCCAAAACCTGCGCTTGCATTTTGCGTTTTTCTACCGCACCGGTTAACTCTAAAAGCCGATCCGCTAAAGTGGACTTCCCATGGTCAATGTGAGCTATAATACTGAAGTTACGTATGTTGTTCATTAATATAAATTGTATCTGTAAATGGCTTATGTGTCCATTCCAATGCCAAGAGCATCACGGATTTATCGGTGGGTGACTTGGCGCTCTGGTATGGGATGTTCGCCCTAACGGTCGTATCAACTGGTACCGAAGGTCTACTAATGGCGCTCCATAAAAAAGAGCCCCGAATCAATCTGATTGGGGCGTGGGTTGAGTGCGACCGAGTCGATGACTAATTTCTCTGTAGCTAGTTAGCATGGTATCGGCTAATCTTTCGATGTCGCTGATTGCTTGTGGAAGACCTACGATGGTAACGAGTTCGTAGTTATCTTTGAGGGAAAAATCGCTAACAGGCTTCATATCGTAAGACAGAGGGATATTTTCTGCTACCGAGAGAGACGCTTTATCGATTACTGCGATGACTGTTCCCTTGCAGAATACTAGCCATCTGCAATCTTGTTTTTCGAAAGAAATTCCGTCGCTGAGCCAATAATTAGTGACCCACAAAAGCTGGCCAACAAGATAGTCGGCTGTTACAACTTTTCTGTCTCTGCAATAGCGTCTCAGGAAAGTTGGATCGATCGTAATGGGCTGAGAACGGGCCGTATATTCACCCGTTTCGATGAATTCGGTGATCGGGTAAAGTTCAGTATGTCCTGGCCTGCGCCATTCGTAAGCAGTAGGGTCAGTTCCGGCACAGAGGATGATGACCTTGCAATCGGTGTCGGTGCACTGAAAAACGTGAGGACAGTCAAGCTCTTCAATTGCACCAAAATACTGAAGCCTGCTTCGGTAACAACGCGGGCAAATTGCTTCGCAGACCGTACCTCTTTCCATGGTGCTTGCCCCTCTCCGGTTTGTCAACGTGCTAATGACAAATAATATAATACGCGATATAACTTCCTAAGTCAACTTTTTAGTACAAAAAGAGCCACCCGAAGCTCTTATTGAGCTGAGGGTGGCGTAATTGCGAAAGGATAGATAGATACATTTGTATTAGCGTTCCCGAGCGGATTAACTTCTGATGTTATCGCTGGTATTTTATTATGAGCTGGGTGCCTAATTATTCTGGCACATTCTCGTCCGTGTTCAACGTACGAAATCGTTCTCAAGTCTGTTTCATTCCAAATAATATATCCCTGTTCATCTGTTTTACATGGACGACCACAATAGGGGCAGACGCCACCTTGTCGTTCTCCTGTTTGTTCGAATGCAAAATTTATATGTTCTGGGCTCATATCTGTTGGCAGGAGTCCGCTGCCCGGACACTTTTTACCATCAATGCAGTGTAGCCGAATCACTTGGGTAGGGTCATGTCTTCGGGCACATTCATACGCTCGTACTAATTCAATTTCGTTAAAACAGCCTGGACAGATTCCTGTTTCTACTGTCACTTTAAACCGCTCCCTTACTGTCAAGTTGCGTCAGCGTGAAGCGCTGATAGGAAAATATTATCGTATTGTTGTCTGCTCGTCAACCATAAACCGCCCCGAAGATATATCGGAGCGGTTTAAATCGAACTCTAACCTTACAAACCTTATGAACTTGACGAACTTTTAACTATCGCCTAATCCTTCCCCCAAGCCAACATACCAAGGAATATCAAGTTGGCAACAGGAACTAAAGTCACCATAAGACCCCACCAGCCGGGTTTATTCCTGTTTTCAGCAACCTTCCACCACCACCAAATCATAAGCGCCAACAAACCTATACTACCGATAAACGGAATCCAAGCTAAGAATATTGCCAACATTGTCCACCATGGTACCTTAGCGATTTGGGTAATTAGGTACACGTTGCCAATCGGAATCCATGCCAGCCACGCGTTTGGCGTGTTGGTCCTCTGCGCTATCTTCATAAGCGCCAATGCGCCAAAAATGTATAACGCTAATCCAAACACCAATGCAACCACTCCAAACGTCGCAAACCATGCCCACAGTCCTGCTACACTCGCCAAGTCGGCGGTGGAGGTTGTGGTTGTTGTGTAATCCACTTTTCTCCTTTGTTATTATTTGGTTTTAGCTCGAAGCCGTCGCTTTTTTACCGGCCCCGATGGTTGATTTTCGCCAGTTGCAAGGTTTATCAGAACCGATACTGCGGTGTAGACTAGCGCTGCCCAAAATGCCGCCCAGAAATCGGTAACGAAAAAACCTTTAATGAACGTTGACACAAACCAAAAGAGCAGGCCGTTGATAACTAGCGTAAACAGGCCAAGGGTTAGAATGTTTATCGGGAGGGTTAGAACCAACAGCACGGGACGAATGAACGCATTCACGAACGCTAACACCGCCGCTAAAATGAACGCGGTATAGAAACCATCTACTCCAACACCTTTAACTATATATGGTATCAACAATAGGATAAGCGCGTTGATTAACCATCTTATTATTACACTCAAACACATAATAGGGCTCCTTTATTTTGAACTCTAAAACACCAATGCATCACGTGCACCTATTCATAGTCGCCGATAGCGTCACTTCTTGCCGGATGAGGCCAGCCACCAAACAACTGCTACGACAACCACCAAAATCAGTACCCACCAATACCACAACATTCCCCACAACATAGTTGCCTCCTATATTTTTTCGACCTAATTATATTATACTACTATATTTTAAGTCGTGCGGCGTAATTAAAATTGTAAAAATAATTCTGCCAGAGTTTATCTGTAGAAAAGTATTCATTTTGACCCAAGAGATAATCCACAAGCAACTCGCGGGTACGTAATATTTCGGTAAGTCGGTACCTGTTTTTAGGGTCAGAAACGGTTAGGTCGATTAGTTCCAGGCATCTTTCAAGCGCCAATTGAAAATCCCTCTTGTTTTTTCCACGCCATTTAATAGAACGCTCAACCTCGCTACCAATATTTGCCATTTGTTCAAAGATGTTTTTTGCGTGCCACTGCTGTTTTGTGAGTCCTTTATGGTGAATGATTTTCATTTTTTGACAAGTTCGTTTACAGTCTTTACGATAGCTTCTCTGATTTTTGGATCGTCGATACTACGGGAACGATTGTTTTGGTTGGGACGAATATTGATCATTGAATCAAACTCGATGAAATCTTCGCCTTGTTTTGCGGGGTACAGATTAATACCCCACAGATTTTCCTGCTTCGATCCTGAGTTTATGAGTTCTGCTTCTTCGTCGCTATGGAGCGGGGCATCAACGACCATTATTTCTTTATTGGTGTCAATTACTGCTTTCACCAAGTCACCAAACATATTTTCCGCCATCATTTCCAGTTCTGATAGCTTAATTTCATTTTCCACGATTTTCATAATTACAATTGTATCTAATCCGATTACAATATCAATGTTGGACAGCTCGACAATAGTTGAGGCTACACAAAAACGATCCCGACAAGCGGGCCGTTTTTGTTGCGTAGAGCCTATATTAGCCCTGCAAGACCCAAGAGATACAGAAACACTCCAAGGGGGATAATAAACAGAGCCCAGCCGAGCGATAGTCCAACTGGTGAGCCCCATTCATCCCAATGAGATCTTCTCCATATCGGGTACTTTTCGTTCTTGGCGCCTTCCAGCACCGCACGCTCGATCTCTTCTCCATATTTTTTTCTTTCTGCTTTATCCATAGTTCTCCAACAAAATCGATGACTAACTATCTCATTCGACCAATCCTTTCTATCGAGAAGATAGGTGAGGCATAAGATAGTTTGGGGCCCTTGATTTTGTGGTTGGACTCCTTTTATTGTTCCAAGGGAAGAACAGGAGTATCTAACCCAATTAGTTTGATTGTAAAAAAATGGTTTAGTAAAAACAAGTACTCGATATTGCCAATAATGGGTTTATTGGGTACAATTCAGTATAGTTGCTAGATAATGCATGGTTCCAGCCACGGTAGTCGGTGTCTGAATTATTTGTTTGGGCCTGTAGCTCAGTGGTAGAGCAGGAGCCTTTTAAGCTTCGTGTCGCGGGCTTGAACAGGCGGAATGTTCAAGAGTCGCAGTCCCGCCACGGCGGGGCGAGGCGGGGTCGCGAGATTTGTCAGCAGACAAATACTTGTGACCGATACCCGCGGGATCGAACCTTTATAAATCGTTAATAATATTTTGGGCCTGTAGCTCAGTGGTAGAGCAGGAGCCTTTTAAGCTTCGTGTCGCGGGTTCGATCCCCGCCAGGCCCTCCATAGAATAAAGAAATAGTCCCGAGGCGGACTATTTTTATTTTGTTGAGGTTTCTATAGAATTTCTGCCCGTTCCGACAGTCGTCGGAACGGGCAGAAGGTATTTGCGTGTGCAACCCCGGCTCAGTGAATGGTTAGTCGAGGAAGCCGATCTCGGTGTGGTCGGTGACTTCGGTTTCCGACGAAGTCGGTGGATCGTAGCTATCGTCTATCTCGAGCACAGTGACGGCTCCCCGGTACCCGTGACACTTGGGGCACGTGAACCATTCACCTTCTAACTCGATCTTGCCGAACCCATCGCAATCTGGGCAGGCAAGACGAACCTTCTTGTAGCGTGGCATTTATCTCACCTCCCAATCAAGGCGGTTACGGTCAGCGAGCCGATCGATATCATCGATAGCATTATACAAAACATCTGTCAAGTGGTTCGAGTTCTCGGGGAGGACAAAACGATAATAGGGTGTGCATATCGGCTATCTACAAATGAGAGAAGGCCTATTATTCCTGGGCGGGGGCGGTGGTGCGACGGCTGGTGACAATCACCAGCAAAATAAGAGGAACTATCAGAAGTATATTATAGAAGTTATTGACGGGGCCAATAAAGCGGGATTGGTCAATGATTTTTTGTTGCATTTCAATGGGTAAAAACCTCAAAACTGTCAACAGGAACAGAGCGATGTTCAAAATACTGTAAGCAATGGTCTCGAATGGCGTTACTACCGACCAACTTCGCATAAAACCAATGGGCGCCTTGGCGGAAATAATCACCACCACAAGCACGAAGATGGCGATGCTGACAGTGTAGGGGGTGGTGTTTGCTTGAACCCAAACCGAATCAAAGAGCATATTCTTGCCTTTGAAGAAGTTGGAAATGGATTGTCCCCAAACATTGGCAATAACAAGACCGGTGTAAATCGCCATTAAGGACGTGAAAATCCTTTCGCGTTGCATAGCGAAACCGTAGACTACTCCAATTACAACGAGTATTCCCGCGAAAAGATCCCAACTCGCGTTGATGTTCATTGTACTAATAAACCCTCCTTACATATAATAATTATAACATAATCGATGCACGCTAATCCGCCTCCGCCATTAGCGGATGACAGGCACTCTAAAAACTCTAAATTGTCACACTAAATTTTCGAGTGGCGCTTTCGCGATTTTCGCGTGTCCACTCATGAAAAGAGTGGATTGGTGTGAAACGTCTTAGAATCCGAACCAGCTTTTACGTTTGCTGTTTTGTTGACTCGGTACTCCTAAAATGATGTAATGAGGTATCGTGTACTCGGAAAGTCGGGACACGAGCCAGCGTCCGTACATCGCTACCGGCACCGTGCCTTCATTGAAGGCGACAGCCGGAGCAAACAAATCGAGAAAGGAAAGTGCCGAAATGTCCGATGTCGTGAAAATCGGTGATTACGCATGGTGCAACGGAAGGTACAAAGGTTTTTGGAGAATAGGTATCGGATGTATTTTTATCATCGACGGTCTTCGTTCCTATACTCGCATTCGATTGGTCGGTTCTGCCCAAACAACGATGATTACTGCGGATAACCACGGAGTAGTTGAAGTATGGGAGAACGGAGTGCTAATCGAAGATTCTACTCATAACGGTCAATATACGCTTTGGCATTGGGATGGTGCAAAAACAAAGTATCAAACAGTAAATGGTCGTTTGCTTGGTGTTGATGGTGCTGGGTTCTACGTTCTTCGGGAGAAATGGGACTTTATCGATACCGATCCACACACCGACATTGCCACTGAATATTGCGTTTTTCAACCATGGGACAAGAATGTTGCACCGGTCGAGGTGCCGTTGGGCAGAAAGTTATACAACATGGGTACATCTCTTGCACCATTTGAGAACGGTGTATTCCATGTAGGAATTGGCCATATTCAGTTTTTCGCACCAGGAAGCGAAGCCACGGTCGCATTTTCAAGGCTAAATCATGACGAGAATCGCTGGATTGTTATGCCCGATGGCATTGTCGCATATGATATGAGCACTAGAGATCGGTTCAGGTGTATTATGTGTGATGGTTCTGAAAAGACCATTGAATACCCTTCGTTTGATCGGTATGGCGATACCGACTGGCGACCCTACGGAAGCCACGGTGTAATTACTCGAGTAAAAAATGAATTTACCTTTGCCCGCTGGAATAGTGGCGAGCGAGTGTCTCTTGGGGTGCACAAGTGGCGCAATTGGCGGGTTTGTGACTCAGGCATTGTTGCCTGTCAAATGCACCTCTTGACCAGAAGATCAACTTTCTACTATCTGCCAATTGATTTGGCACAGTAACACAACGTAGTGGCGGGCCTTCGGCCCGCCACATTTCAAATAAATAACTATCTGAGCTCTCGATTCGCAGTGCTCTCTCGAACAATAACTAAAATCCGAACCAGCTTTTGCGTTTGCCACCTTGCTCGGCATCGCGTAACTTTTCGTAGAGTTCTTTTTCTTCATCGCTTAAGCGTTGAGGTATCCTGATTCTTACAACAAGATGTAGGTCACCACGGCCACGACGAGTAGCGTTGCCTATGCCGGCAAACTTTAATGTAGTACCGTCTTGAGTGCCCTTGGGAATAGTTATATCAACTGTCTGATTGCCGATTTTGGCTTTGAGCTTGTCGCCGAGGGTGGCTTGGGCGGGAGTTATTTCAAGCTCCGCTTGAATGGCGGAATAGGCCTGCGAAAACATTTCTTCAAAAATATCGCCTAACCCGCCCAAGCCACCTGAAAATCCAGAAAAACCCTCAAATCCTTGGCTGGAAAATCCGCCTTGTCTAAATCCACCGGAACGGAAATCACTCCAACCCGGCTGACCACCGCCAAAGCCACCTGCGCCGTTTCCACCTACGCCGGCTGACCCGAATTGGTCGTAACGAGACCTTTTTTCAGAATCGCCAAGAACCTGATACGCTTCGTTGATTTCCTTGAACTTTGCGTCATCGCCACCGCCTTTGTCGGGGTGGTATTGGTGCGCTTTTTTTCGGTACGCACGTTTTATTTCATCGGCTGATGCGGTTTTGCTGATACCTAATACTTGATAATAATCATTCATATATTGCACTCTAATACACTCGAATGTTACTCTAATCTACACGCTAATACCACCCCCACCAACTCCCCCTTGCCAAGGGGGAGGGCGAAAGGGTTGTCGTCATCCCGACCGATCCGCCAGCTAGTGGAGAGTGGAGGTCAGCCCGACAGATTCGTTCTGGCGGGGATCCCTTTTCCGAGGAAAGGGATTCTTCGGCTTCCTGATTGTTGTCAGGAGCGCTCAGAATGACACGGTAGAGTTAGATTGCCGCGTCGTTACTACGCCTCGCAATGACAACGGTTATTTTGTTTCTTCTTTTGAATCAGTTTCGGATTTGTCAGCATCGCCGGCTGGCTTACCTGCATCACTTTTATCAGATTCCGGTGCGGGAGTTTCATCTTTCTTCTCCGCATCGGTTTTTGGCTGAGCGGCCGAATACAGCTCTTGGCCGACTTTTTGGATTGTTGCTGATAATTCTTCCGAAGTCTTTTTTATCGTATCCGCGTCGTCTCCCTTAAGCGCCTCTTTAGTGGCACTAACCTTTTCTTGGACTTCTTTGCGAGTTTCTTCTTTGACCTTGTCGCCAGCATCTTTAAGCGCTTTTTCGCTGGAAAGCACTAACTGTTCGGTAGCGTTTTTAAGTTCGACCGATTCTTTCTTCTTTTTGTCCTCTTCGGCATGAGCTTCGGCGTCTTTGCGCATTTGTTCTATCTCGGCATCACTCAGACCACTTGAGGAAGTAATGGTAATTTTTTGCTCTTTATTCGTTGCCTTGTCCTGCGCTTTAACGTTCAAGATACCATTGGCGTCGAGGTCGAAAGTCACCTCGACTTGGGGAATGCCACGAGGCGCCGGTGGAATACCATCTAACATAAACCGTCCCAGGGTTCGGTTGTCACCAGCCATAGGGCGCTCGCCTTGCAAGACATGAACTTCAACGGAGGGCTGATTATCAGCCGCGGTCGAGAAGATCTGGCTTTTACTGGTTGGAATGGTGGTATTGCGATCGATTAAAGGGGTCATTACGCCACCTAAAGTTTCAATGCCCAACGTCAGGGGAGTAACATCAAGAAGTAGAATATCCTTAACGTCCCCGCCCAGCACACCGCCTTGAATGGCGGCACCAACGGCAACCGCTTCGTCTGGGTTCACGCCTTGGTTGGGTTCCTTGCCGAAAATCTCCTTAACCTTGGCTTGGACGGCGGGCATACGAGTCATACCACCGACCAAAATTATTTCGTTGATGTCGCTGGTTTTTAACTTGGCGTCTTCCAACGCCTTCTTGCACGGCGCCTCGGTTTTGGCGACTAAATCAGCTACTAATGACTCCAGTTTGGCGCGGGTCAATTTCATATTCAAGTGCTTGGGACCGGAGGCATCGGCAGTGATGAAGGGCTGATTGATATCGGTTTCTCCTGTGGTTGATAGCTCAACTTTGGCTTTTTCAGCTGATTCCTTAACCCTCTGCAGGGCCATTTTGTCGTTGCGCAAATCAACGCCTTGTTCCTTTTTGAATTCATCGAGTAGGTAATCCATAATAGCTTGGTCGAAGTCGTCACCTCCAAGGTGAGTGTCGCCGTTTGTAGAAAGCACTTCAAAACTTGCTTCACCGTCTTGCTTGCCGATTTCAAGAATTGTCACGTCGAAAGTACCACCGCCAAGGTCGAAAACAGCGATTTTTTCATCTTTGGTGGCATCTTTGTCTAGGCCGTAGGCGAGTGCCGCAGCGGTCGGTTCGTTAATTATACGTTTTACGTCTAACCCCGCAATTTTACCGGCATCTTTGGTAGCTTGTCTTTGGGAATCGTTAAAGTATGCAGGCACCGTGATAACTGCTTCTTTAACTTCACCGCCCAAATAGCTTTCAGCATCTTTTTTGATTTTTTGGAGTACTGTGGCTGAAATTTCTTGTGGGCTATAATCTTTGCCGTTCATTTCCACCGCAATCGCATCGCCAGAACTTTTTTTAATGGTGTACGGCATAAGCTTAACGTCGCGTTGAGTTTCTTCCTCGTCAAACCGACGTCCAATAAAACGCTTCACCGAAGTGATGGTATTGTCTGGGTTGGTGACGGCTTGGCGTTTCGCCAAAACACCGACCAATCGCTCGCCGGATTTGTTTTGTGCCACGACGGAGGGGACAATATTGCCACCCTCGGCTGTTGGGATAACCTTGGGCTTTCCGCCTTCAATGACAGCGCCCACCGAATTGGTTGTACCTAAGTCGATACCGATTATTTTGCTCATATAAATTCCTCCCAAATTTTATTGTTATCGCGATAAAATTTGCCCTGAGCGACTCCGACTATGTGTCGGGGGAGTCGAACGGGTTACATATTATCGTGACCATGTGTTAATATATTTATTATACTATCGCTATTCATAAATGTAAAGCATACTTAACATTTTGTCAAGAGCCGATTCGTTACGAACGAGTCATGGCCACAGACCGTACGAATGGATAGATGTGGTTTATTCGTGGCCAATATCTATCTATTGTCTAAGTAAGCGTAATCACGCATTGAAAACTATCCCAAAGCATTACCCTTCGACAAGCTCAGGGAATAATAGAAAGCCCCCTTTCGGGGGCGTAAATTACTCAAGTGTTTCAATGCCATGCTGGCGCAAAACTGCAACAGGGTTATCGTAATGATGCTCGTGCATAAACCTGATTGCGTGTTCTATGGCAGATTCTACATCGGGACAATTGCTAATTTGATATATATCACATTCTGGTAACGAATCCCTAAGCAAATCAGCGAGACGTTGTGGCGTCAGACTAGTCTGTATCTGGTTCGTAATATCTTCCACCATCCTTATTATTGCGTTTGTATTGAACCCATTTCGTTGCAATATACCAAAGAAGTGGAGAGACCAAAAAAGCGATTATCGAATGCAGACTGTCAGTCGCTTGGTAGAGAATATTGGTTGTAATGGCACATACGGGGAAGACAATAACAGCTGTCCATCCCTCGATATGGTTATAAGGGCAACGATTTAGGACGTATGTAAACAGCTTCATAGCTCCCTGCAACGCAACCCCTCCTTCGTAACTCCTTGTCAAGGAACTATCCTGAAATTACCAAAGTTATTTTGGGTACGCAACGTGAACACTAATAACTAACAAAGAGGTCGTGTTTAAAGTGCTTTTTGGATTACTGTAACTCTTGTAGGCCGAATAATATTATCGCCAAATTTATAGCCATTGTGGTGAATTGCAGAAATAACATCGCCACCTTTGCCCTCATGGGAGTCAACGGCTTCATGGAAGTTGGGGTCAAAATTATCGCCGATTTTAGCAGGAATCTTTTCCACGCCGAGGTTGGAGATAACAGTTAATAATTGGCTCTGAATGTGCAAAATACCCGCAATAGCAGGGTCCTTTTTTTGCGCATCGGAAAGATGGGAAAGTGCCAGCTCAAAATTATCAACAATTGGCAGAAGCTCTAGTATTAGGTCGATTTTTGATGTCAGTTGCAAGACTTTCTTTTCTTCCTCGGTTCGTTTACGAAAATTATCAAAATCAGCCAGGCACCTTTTGACGCTGGTTTCGAGCTCAACTATTTGTTTTTGGGATTTGGAGGTTTTCATAAATAGTGACTAGTGATTGGTGATATGTGATTGGTGTAGATGCACACCATTCATAAATCATGAATCTTGAATCGTAAATCTATTAGTAATTTTATGGTCAATGCGGTTGATTGTCAAGGGGGAATGTGGTAATATTCCTTATATACTGACTGCGGGAAAGGAGGAGTGTGCGATGCGGATTGGTGAGGGACTCCCTGGCTTCGAGGGGCAGATCGGCGAAGGTGTCGAAACGAGACCACCAATCTATCCGTTTTACCTCGAAGGAAGTTTCATGGTTTGTGTCGGTGAGGGACCATGCGAAGAAGTGGCGGGAGTGATGCAACGACCGCCAGATATGTTCATCGAAATTTGCCTCGAGGAGGGACTTACTGTCGAAGAGGCCATTGCGTTGCTCGTTCAGTGCTAGGTCACGCGTGGGGCGTTTCGGTTTCGAGCCACAAGCTCGAAAACCGAAACGCCCCTTCTTACAATTATTTTGATTTTTGAGATTTGATTTTTGATTTATAGATACTGTGCTACATTGTTCTTATGGGTCAATCCATAATTATCCGCATCTTAATTACGTTTTTTGCCGAAGGGTGTTTTTTGGCTAGTAGTTATAACGAATTAGTATCACTTCCGATACTGTTATCATCAATTATCATATTGATGCTGGCGATGCTTATATTTTGGCGACAACGTGCTTTGCGTATTGTTTACGGATCTGTTATTGCTCTTGGTATCGGCATTGCTTTGACCAGTTGGTACGTGGAACGATTGACACCACCCAGTAGCCTATACGGCGATTTTTCGGGAGAGGGAACCGTCATCGCCGAACCTGTTAATAAACCGGCGAGCCAGCAACTCGTTGTGAAAGTAGCATCGGAAACGACCCCTCCTACACCTCCCCTTACCAAGGGGAGGGAGGGTGGGGTAGATCGTAACATCCTTGTCAAGGCCGAGACGTTTCCGTTTTATAATTACGGCGATACAGTCAAAATTAACGGAACTCTGGAGAAAGCGGAACAGTTTGATAGTGGCAACGGCAAGATGTTTGACTACCCGAATTATCTACTAATGAAAAACAAAGTAAGTGCCATTGCCGACAAACCAGACATCAGTCCGGTATCGAAAAATGATGGCAACAAGGCGATGGCGACTATCTTTAACCTGAAACACATTTTCGAAAATGCTATCGATAAAACATTGCCAGAACCAGAAGCATCGCTTGACAAAGGCATTTTAATAGGGAGTCGCGCCAATTTTGCGGAGAGTTTTACCGAAGCATTAAGACGCAGTGGCACTAGCCATATTGTGGCGATTTCCGGTTACAACGTGACAATTGTGCTGATGATATTTTTTCTTTGGGTGAGGCGATATTTTGGTTTTAAGGTTGGAATAGCGCTTGGTCTGTCATCACTTCTTGTATTTGTCGTACTAACGGGCGCTAACGCCAGTATAGTCAGAGCGGCGATTATGGGATCGCTTGTGCTTTTTGCGAAAGTCATCGGGAGGCCCCCGCGGCTCGAACATTCCTTGTTCGTAGCCGCGGGGGTAATGATCGCAATAAATCCGCTTATCGTGCGATTTGATACCGGTTTCCAATTATCATTTTTAGCGGTTCTGGGACTCATTTACTTTTCGCCAATGTTTGATAAGTTATTTCAAAAATTGCGTAATTGGCGAAAAGTACCAAAAATTGTTCAAGAGAGTATTACTGCAACTCTTGGCGCTCAATTAATGACCTTTCCACTGCTACTAATATCGTTTGGCCAAATTTCACTCATCGCTCCAATTGTTAACGCAATTGTCTTACCGCTTATACCAACGGCGATGTTTCTATGTTTTATCGGCGCGCTAATATCAATTATCGTCCCAATGCTTGGCGGTGTAGTGTCGGTTTTCCCACTTGCGATTTTAAAACCTATTACTTGGCTTATTAACTTTGCGTCAAATCTGCCTTTTGCATCAATCAGCGCCAATAACATCAGTGGTTGGTGGCTTGTGCCGTGGTTTGCTGTGGTGGTGGTTTGGATTAATTGGGGGCATATTAACTCAAAGCTCAAAACTCAAATGTCAAAACTTAAACTCAAATCTTAAAGCTTTTCAGATTTCAGATTAATAGATTTGGTTTTAAGATTTTACATTTTACATTTAACATATTGTTATGAAACGATATCGCATCTACATCATTCTTTTTCTACTTGGAATCGCTCTTTACACGTGGAGTCGGGTTATCGTTGTAGCGCCGGAGAACTCCGGCATTAAAGTTGTCTTTATGGATGTTGGTCAAGGAGACGCTACACTGGTTTTAATGCCGGGTGGTAAACAATTGCTTATTGATGGCGGGCCTGACGATTCGGTGTTGCAAAACTTAGGCAAATATATGCCACTTTTCGACAACGAAATTGAAACGGTAATTCTGACGCATCCACATGCTGACCACCTGACGGGACTCAATAAAGTTCTGCAAAAATATAAGGTGGGCGCGGTTTATGAGGGGAAGGGAGTATCGACCAGTGCCACGTTCAAGCGGTGGAAGGAGGAGTTGAAGAGCAAGAAAATTGATGACACGGTGGTATCGGCAGACCAAGAAATAAAGCTTGGAGATAGTATCAATTTTAGTGTGTTGGCGGCGGGAATAAGCGAGAACCAAAATAACGCATCGGTGGTGGGGAAGTTGAAGTACAATCATACTGTATTTATGATGACGGGCGATGCCGAGGTTGAAGAACAAACGCCATTGTGTGCGTTATCGTCAGACAAGCTGAAAAGTGATGTGCTTAAAGTGGCGCACCATGGTTCAAGTAACGGGTCGGTAAAGTGTTTTTTGGAAAAAGTTGCGCCAAATTATGCTGTTATTTCTGTCGGAAAAGGTAATACATACGGCCACCCTCATGCTGTGGCGTTGAAATTAATATCGCAATTTTCAAAATATATCTTGCGTACCGATCAACTGGGGTCGGTGACGTGTAAAAGCGATGGAAGTAAAGTGGAATGCAATGGAGTGAAAGGTTGAAGGTATAAAGTTTAATGATAAATAAAGAGCCCAGCACTTCTTGCTCGGGTGAGCAAGAAGTGCTGGGCGGGGTAGTGCTGGGTGGGTCGCCCTCTCATCGCGGTCTGACGACCGTGATGTGGGGAGCGGGCGGGAGATCGACGCTACCGTCGGGGTGTTCCCCGACGTAGCGGGGGCGCCACTCCGTCTCGGCCGGAACCGGCACGTAGATGACCCGTGGCGATGGGTCATCGTAGTAGTACCTCCTATAGTCGTAGCACTGGTCGTCTCGGTATCGCTGAGCGCCGTGGGGGACGTAACCCCCGTAGCCCTCATCGCGATACCATCGGTCGTCGCGGAACCTGTCGCGGTTCCGAGTCTCCAGCGTGAAGTCGCTGGAGTGGCGCCCGTAGGAGTCCATCTCCAGACGACTCCCGTACCGGTCGGCTCGGTAGCCGAGGTAGCCACGGTCGCTTCGACTGAAGGCGCTGAAGTCTGACCTCCCGCGGCCTGTCTCGAAGCTGTAGCCCCACGAACGGTCACCTGAAGAGGAGCGGTAGGAGAAGTCAACCCCACCGTCCCCGATGTAGACCGAGGTGTGCGACCGCGACTGGGCCATGACCGGCGTGGCTATGACCAACATCACGGTGACGACGAGCAAGATCACGAGCAGGTTGTTAAGGTATCTCATCCTTACATTCTCCTTTCAGGAGAAGTCGATTGTGCCTACTCATGCAGGCACCAAACAGTCAAGCTTATCATATCATAAGGAGAAAAGCAAGCCCAAATATATATAATTATTCTAATTGATCTAATTACTCTAATTATTCTAAATAGGCACCAAATCCCAAACTACGAACAAATATCAAATGTTTAAATAATTAAACCATAAAATATTATATATTGTTTGAGTTTTGGTGCTTGGGGCTTCGGATTTATAAATTTATTATTTGGTATAATATATTTATCAAGGAGGGAAATTGAAATTCCGGGATTTGTTGCAGTTGATTTTACATAACTGGAAGTTGAATAAAACCAGAACACGGTTGGTTATTAGTGCTATCGCTCTAATTGTTGGCTTGGTTTCGCTTCTGGTATCGCTTGGTTTCGGGTTGGGCGACCTCACCCTAGGTCGGTTGGCGACCCATGGCGCGTTGACAGCAATTGATGTCACCAGCCCTGACCCCAACGAAACACCACTGTCTCCAGATACTATTACACGAATCAAATCATTCAAAAAAGTTAAATCGGTTAGTGCCAGTATCGATTTAGCTGGCGCTGTTGCTTATGGCAAGACCACTAGTGATGTGGCGGTATTGGCGGCCGATACCGGTTATTTTGCCTCGGAAGCATCGCTCCTGTTGGGTGGTAACAACAATTTCAAATCGGAAAAAGCGGGGGAGGCGGTTGTTAGTAGCGCGCTAATGAACCGACTCAATATTAAATCTCCTCGAGACATTGTCGGTAACGAAATAATTCTCAACGTTTATATTCCCGACTACGAACAACTGGGGGTTTACAGAGTGGCGATGCCAGAGGCTTCGCGCCTTAAAGTTGCAAAAAAAGTTACAGTTATCGGAGTCAGTAGTGAGGACAAGTTTAGTACAATCCAAATTCCATTGGGACTGCTGGCAATAAAAAAACCATATTATTCAAATATTAAAGTGGGTGTGCAGTCTCAGGCTGATGTTGTCGAGGCAAAAAAACTTCTTGAGGATAGCGGTTTCTCAACGTTAACCTATGGCGATAAATTTTCCGATGTCAACACGGTACTTTATATTAGCCGAATCGGCATTGCTGTAATCGGATTGCTGATACTACTTATTGCATCAATTATCGCTGCTAACACCATGACTATTTCACTGTTAGAGCAAGCCAAACAAGTAGCGACACTTAAAAAACTGGGAATGGCTGACGATGTGGTTCGCCGGCTCTATATGACGGAAGCGCTGTCGCTGGTTGGTCTGGGCAGTTTATTTGGCTCTATTGGAGCGTTTCTGCTCGGTTGGCTCCTTAACCTTGTTTTCTATCTTGTTGCCAAAGCCACTGGTCGCAACGGAGCTGTACTTTTTGCCCTTCCTTTATACTTCGTTCCTTTGGCGATAATTTCTGGTGGTGTAGTTGGTTTAATTGCCGGTCTTTTCCCTTCGCGTCGTGCTATGAAATTATCGACAACGAAAGAGTAAATAAAAACCTAAATCCTAATATCTAATGTCTAACCCGTCTCGACCGGCTCAATGTCGAGCCGAGGAGGATAAAATGTCCAATGCTTTAAGCCATTAGAAATTGAGATTTTTGTTAGATATTAGGAATTAGACATTAGACATTTATCGATAAATATTATGCAAACCATGACTTCACCAACTACCATCAAAGAGCCGATGCCTGAACCGAAGCTTGGGCTTACTTACCCAGTTGTGCCGTCGTATGCCAATAATAAACGGCCACTTATTGAAATGCGTGGAATCTATTTTGATGTCAAGGAATCCGGCGGTGTCAGACGCTTGCTTGATAATATTAATATCAATATTTACCCGAGTGAATATTTAATGGTCTTTGGTGGCTCGGGCAGTGGCAAGTCAATAGTTCTTGAACTACTGATGGGTATTCGCAAGCCAACTCGCGGCCAGGTGCTTGTTGCCGGAAAAGATATCAGTAAAATGTCTTTTGACGATTTGGCACACTACCGGCTGGCAACGCTTGGAATGATATATCAAGACGCTAACCTAATTGAATCTATTAACGGGTGGCAGAATGTGGCCATGCCAGCCAATATTTCCGGTATTACTGAGGGCACAAGGAAGCAACTGGCTTTGCGAATTATGGAAACCATGAAGTTGCAAGACATCGCCGAAAAAATGCCATCGGAGCTATCACTGGGGCAAAGAAAACGGCTGGCGGTGGCACGATCTTTAATGAACAGCCCACTGATATTGGTAGCCGATGAGCCGACTGCCGATTTGGATACTGCCGAGGCGGAAGAGGTTATGGAAAACTTCCGCTTTGTCAATGAACAGGCCAATATGACGCTTATTATGGCAACCCATGATGCGAAATACGTTCACTATCCCAATAGAATTTTGTACCTAACCGATAATAAAATCAGCCACGTGGTGGAAAATAGACCGTTGCGACAATTGTGAGCACAATTGACGCAAATGACTAAATCCTAATGTCTAATGTCTAATAAAATGTCAATAATCGGCATCAATAGCATTAACATCAATAATAGTGCAAAGCACTCCATAATTAGTCATTAGAAATTAGAACTTAGACATTATTAAATTCAGCTACCAGTACCTGCAATTGGTAATAAACGCAATATGGACAATCATAGTAAAAAAGTATTATTAGTGGTAATGGATGGTTGGGGTGTGGGAATGAGGTGGGGAGGCAATGCAGTTTTCAAGGCCCACCCACCATTTTACGCTAATCTGTGGAAAGCAACGCCATCAACAACACTTGGAGCGGCCGGCGCCGACGTGGGGTTGTTACCCCAATACGCTGGCAACTCAGAAGCTGGCCACCTTAACATCGGCGCCGGTCGTGTGGTGGGTCAAGATATTGCTTGGATAACTAAACAAATCGACACCGGTGAATTTTTCAATAACAAAGGGCTCAACGAAATATTCGCGTCGGCCAAGAGGAATAATCGTCCTGTCCACATTGTCGGACTCCTAAGTGACGGTGGAGTCCATGCCCACATCGACCATATGTATGCGCTTGTAGATCTCGCGAGTCGTTACAAACCGATTAATGTCTATTTCCATGTTTTTGGCGATGGTCGCGACAGTGAACCGCACCGAATAAAAATACTACTCGATCGCTTGCAGAGACGCTTGGATAAATACGGCATCGGCGAAGTGGTAGATATTATTGGCAGATATTTCGCAATGGACAGGGATAGAAACTATGACCGCACTGCAAAAACCTACGACCTGTTAGTTAAGGGCACTGGTGATGCGGTAGCGGATTTGTCAACCGGCATCGACACGGCTTACAAGCGGGGGTTGACCGATGAATATTTACCGCCGATGACTCTGGCGCCATCTACCCAAAAATCGCGTATTAAAGATGGTGATTATGTCATTATTACCAATTATCGGGCAGACAGGATTTGGCAACTTGAGGCGTCGTTGGCGCGACCAGATTTTGAAAAAGAGGTTAAGCGCCCACCTTTGAAGCTCGCGGAAATGGTAAGTTTTGTACCTATCGAAACTGCGCCTGAGCTCAAGTCGGTAATGTCGCCACCAGCCATTAAGGATACATTGGGAGAGGTGTTGTCACGAAGTAGTTTAAAACAACTGCGTTTGGCGGAGTCCGAAAAGGGAGCGCACGCGACATATTTTTTAAACGGTGGTGCAAAAAATCCATTTTCGGGCCAGGTCGATAATATCGTCCCATCTCCCAAAGTAAATTACGCCCAAGCGCCGGAAATGAGCATTGCCAAACTCCTAAAACTGGCTGAAAATGCTATCGGTAAATACGACTTCATTTTTTTGAACTTAGCAAACCCCGATATGGTCGGGCATACCGGTAATATGGAAGCTACCATTAAAGCGGTGCGAATTGTCGATGAGGTAGTGTTCCGATTGGCGCAAAAGGCAAAGGCGCAAGGATCTACAATGTTGGTAACGGCTGACCATGGCAATTGCGACGAAATGATTATTCCGTACTTGGGCGAACCTTCGACCGACCACTCCGAAAACCGCGTCCCGTTTTTTGTCGCAACTTCGAACTCTGGTACTATTAAACTGCGACAAGGTGGTAAGCTTGGCGATATAGCCCCAACCGTTCTTGATTTAATGGGCATTGAAAAACCAGCCGCTATGACCGGACGCTCGCTTATAACGAGTTGAAAGTAGAAAGTAAAAAGTATAAGGTAGATACAAGGATTGTTTACTTTCAACCTTCTACTTTATACCTTTAACTATTTTCTATGTCTGGTCACTCAAAATGGTCTTCCATTAAACATCAAAAGGCGACGACCGATGCCAAGCGCTCCGGTGTTTTTACGAAGCTTGCCAACGGCATTACAGTTGCAGCTCGAAATGGCGCTGACCCGACAATGAATTTTCAATTGCGTCTAGCCATAGACAGGGCTCGAAGCGCTAACATGCCAAAGGCTAATATTGATAGAGCCATAGCGCGGGGCTCGGGTACCGGCGCTGTCGATATAGTCGAAAGCGTTTATGAGGCCTACGGACCAAGCGGTGTGGCAATTATCATCGACGTTGCAACGGATAGTAAAAATCGCGCTGCCTCGGAGATCAAATCAACCCTAAGTAAGCATGGTGGCAAGCTAGCCGGTGCCGGTGCTGTTTTGTACTTATTCGAGAAAAAGGGCCAAATAACAATATCACCCGGTGAGAAATCGGAAGACGAAGTCGAAATGGATATTATTGACTCCGGTGCTGACGATTATTCTGCGCTTGACAGCGAATATCTGGTTATGACTGCATCGAGCAACTTGGAAACTGTTAAAAAAACACTCGAGGGGAAGGGCTATACCATTTCCGATGCCAAATTAACTTGGGAACCAAAACAACATTTATCGCTTGACGAAGAAACCTCCCAAAAAGTTATTAAACTTTTATCATCCCTTGATGATTTAGACGATGTGGTCTCTGTTAGTGCTAATATCGGGTGAGAATCAAGTTAAAGGTCTAAGGTATAAGGTTTAAGGAGAATGCATGAAACGATTCGAGGATTTGGTGGCATGGCAAAGAGCCAAGGAATTCTGTGGAGTGATTTATCGAGATATCAACTGCGGGTATGATTACTCGTTTAGGGATCAGCTAAGACGAGCATCGATCTCGATTATGAACAACATTGCCGAAGGGTTCGAAAGAAAAAGCAACAATGAATTTCGTCAGTTTTTGTATATCGCAAAAGGTTCGTCGGGCGAAGTTCGATCGATGTTGTATGTTGCTCTCGATGAAAAATATATTTCAAAAGATATGTTCGACAAACTATACAATGAGTCACTGATTGTTTCGAAAACAATCGCTGCGTTAATCAAGTGCTTGTAATGTGAATTTGCCTTAAACATTGAACCTTCAACCTTAAACCAATCCTTATGTCCTTAAACCTTAAACCTTCTACTTTATACTCCCAAAGGATTCTTGGAATTGACCCTGGGTCGGCGCTGTGCGGATGGGCGGTGATTGAAACTGACGGCCATGATCAAAAACTGGTCGAGTCGGGTTGCGTTAAAACCACCAGTCGAGACACGACAGCTGAGCGGTTGAAAATTATCCATAATGAGTTGTCAGCTATCATCAACAAGCACCAACCTACCGAGGGCGCAGTAGAGGAGCTATTTTTTGTCAAAAATATTAAAACTGGTATTGCGGTTGGGCAAGCGCGGGGTGTAATACTTTTAACCTTGGCGCAAAGTGACATTGTCATAACCGAATACAAACCAACAACAATTAAGCAGGCCTTGACTGGCTATGGCCACGCAAGTAAACAGCAGGTTCAACAAATGGTAAAATGTACACTGAAGGCTGGTGAAATAATTGCGCAAGATGATGAGAATGACGCTGTTGCGGTAGCTTTGTGCCATTGCCAGCACAGTAGGTGGCACGCTAATCCGATAAGCGGGTACGCGAAAGTCGCGAAAGCGCCACGCGAAATAAGCACGCCAAATACACGCGAAAACACAAAAATGGCACGCGAAAGGGGAATATCGGGATGCGAAGGTGCAGGCAAGCTGGTTTACCCAGAATTGAGCTATCGAATCGTCGGGGCGTTATACGACACTTTTAACCAGTTAGGTCCTGGTCTTCAAGAAAAATATTACCAGTCATTATTACGTCAAAAATTACGCGAGAAAGACATAAACGTAAAAGAACAAGTTAAAGTTGAAATCGAAGGGTTGCCGATAAGGCTGGGAAGATACTATTTGGATTTTGTTGCTGACGACAAGGTGGCTATTGAATTAAAAGCTGGTGTACGTTTCAAGGAGCAGGATATCAACCAAATAATGTCGTATTTACGACAATCAGGCTTGCAGTTAGGAATATTAGCTCGTTTTGGCAAGGAGGGTGTCGTTATTAAACGGTTGTTACGAGGAAAGACGAGCCATCGTCATTGGAGCGTTAATTAGCGATTAGATTAGGGTGATGTTAGAGTATTAATATTTGGCATTAGAGTGTTGATTAGAGACAAGATTAGAGTGATATTGGAGTGATTTAATATGCCTCAGCTACGTCAGAATATTATTACCGGGGAGTGGGTGGTTATAGCGCCGGAGCGTGCCAAGCGCCCCAGCGATTTTGTGGTTGACAGACCGAAAGTGCGAGCAAGCGCTGATAATAATGATGTCTTTACGGTAGGTGGTGAGGCGTGGCTGACGAGGTATAAAGAACTTGATACTAAAAATATCTACGTTATTCCAAATAAGTATCCGGCATTTATCGACACACCCAGCCACGCCTCGCCACGCTCATATAGAATTGAAGATGATTTTTATAGAGTCCGACCGTCGACCGGTGGGCACGACGTAGTGGTCATATCCAATCCCAGTGAAGACCTATATCGTTTCTCGCGTCAGACGTGGTGCGACTTACTGTTAGCATTTCAAGAAAGATACAAATTCTACATGCACGACAGTGAAAGTAGTTACCAGATGCCAATTTACAATCACGGCGCCGGTGCGGCGGCGAGCATTGAACACCCTCATGCTCAAATATTCGCATCAACCATAGTTCCAAACGCAATTTCTAAAGAGTTGCGCCAAACACAGATATATTTTGAGCACAATGGCGCGTCGGCATTTACCGAGATGCTCAAGCACGAACAAAAGGAAAAAATACGCGTTATAGCCGAAAATAATGAATACCTGGCGTTTACGGCTTTTGCCGCCAAATTTCTATTTGAAATATGGATTTTACCCAAAAAACACCGCAGCCATTTTAGGGATTTGACACCTCCAGAAAACGAACAATTTGCTCTTATCTGCAAGCAGGTTTTCAGGAAACTTGGCACTGCCGTCAACGAACCTCCGGTCAATTTCTTCATTCATAGCGCCCCATCGGGCGAGGGTGAACTGCCTTACTACTGCTGGCATATGGAAATCGGTCCGCGCCTCGCCAACTATGGTGGTTTCGAACTCGGCGCCGGTATGATTATCGATATTGTAAGCCCCGAAAACGCCGCAAAGTATTTACGTGGTGAAAACATTGGCTAATTTTCATTGACTTCTACCGGGATAAACAGTAGCATTAAGGTTAAGCTAAGCGTGGAGGCGCAATGAAAAAGATGAAAATACTACAATTACTCTGCTTTCCAACGTACGGTTCTGGCAGTGGGACTTATACTCGTAAGCTATCAGAGTATTTAGTGAAGTTGGGTCACGAAATCGCTATTGTTGCGCCAGAAACAAGACCTCTTAAGGGTGTGAAGATATTCAATGTTAAATTACCCTTTATGGTTGCTTTTACTGGGCACCCTGAATATCCAAACGCAAAACTGTACTCACAATTATCTGGTTCAGAGCTTAACCAAATACAAAGTGTTTTTAGTGAAACAATTATTAAGGCAGTTGAAAAATTCGAGCCAGATGTTATTCATGTCCACCATGCTTCTAACCTTTCGTGGGTGGCAAATTACATTAAAGCTGTTTATCAAATCCATTATATTATCACTTCTCACAATACCGATATTATCAATGCAATACTCGACAAACGCTATATTGCCTTAACGCAAGACGCCTTGGGTAGGGCGGATGTCGTCACTGCGGTCTCAAAAAATACTCGTGAACAATTGCTGAAAGTGTTTGGCAGGGGCAAATATTCACTCGCAAGAAAAACGAGAGTTGTTTCTTGTGGAGTAGATACTAAAATGTTCCCAAGCCGTGGCGATGTTGCAATTGTTGATAAAAAATATAATTTGTCAGGGAAAAGAATGGTATTGTACTCGGGCAAAATCACATCAATTAAAGGCGTAGATATATTCATCAAAGCTGCGCATAAAATAAAGAATGTTGCTTTTGTAGTAATGGGTGACGGCGAAGAAATTCGCACAATGAAAAATTATGTATCCGACCACGGGATAAATAATGTTGTATTTACTGGCTATATCGGGTCCGATCAACGTAATCTGATGTCGGCAATTTATCGCAGAGCTGATGTGCTCGCGGTACCCTCGACTGTCAGTGAAGGTGTCCCGCTTTCGGCGCTGGAAGCGATGTCTTCTGGAACACCTGTTGTTGCAAGTAATATTGGTGGTATCCCAACCGTTGTTAAAAATATGCGTAACGGAATATTGGTTAAACCGAAGAGTGTGTCAGCTTTGGTGGAGGGTATCAATAAACTGCTCGGCAATGCAAAGCTGAGCGCGCGTTTAGCGGTCAAGGCTCGCGAGGATGCCCATGAAAAATACGACTGGCGCGTGATAACCCGTAAAATGGAAAAGTACTATCAGGTTGCATATGAGCGTAGTCAGCGTAACCGTGCTACAAAACGTCCTTCATTTGTGAGCGAGGAAGAGTACAGGGAAAGCAAAGACTTCGCCGGCAAAAAGAAAAAGCTTTAAACAGTCTTTTCGGGTATCGATTTGGGGGCGAACCAAATATCGTAGTTCTTGTTAACATAGAAATCGACGACTTCGGGTGAGGCGTGTTGTTTGACGTATTCGACGTCAACATCAAAGATCCTGTGCTTCTCGCGAACAACTTGGTTCCATTTTTGTCGCTCAGCAATTTTTTCTGGACTCAAATTTTGACCAGTCGTTTGCCCCGAGTGCATTGTGTATTGTGTTAGTGGAGTATTTTGACTACAGAACTTATAACCCTTCTCCTGAGCAGAAAGCCAAAAGTCGTAATCTTCGCCAATCTTAATTTTAGTATCATATCCGCCAACGTCTTCAAAAACCGATTTCTTGTATGCCGAGGCTGAGTTGGCAATAAAATTAACAAAACTTAACAACCTTGCATTATATGGCTGAAAATGACGCAACTCATCTTTGCAGGTTTCGATATAATGACGCTTAACATTACCATAATAAATATCAGCATTGTTTCTCTCGAGCTCCTTCACGCTAACCTCGGCTCTGTTGGGGTAATTCGGGTCGTCAGCGTCGGTGGGGAGTATAATCTCGCCACGTGCGATATTTGTTCCGGCGTTTCGTCCCGCCGCCACACCACTTGTTTCGGTAAGTTTATGAACCGTAATTCTTGAATCAATCTTTGCTAATTCTTCAATGATTTCTTGTGTATTATCGGTGCTGTGGTCATTGACAATGACAATTTCGATGTCAACCAAAGTTTGCTTTTGAAGCGACTCTACGGTGTGTCTAAGAAACTTCTCACCGTTTTTAACTGGCAAAACAAACGATACCTTAAGCATAATACTCCTTGGTGTTATTGTATCTAAACCAAAGTATAATACAATTAAGTCAAAGGAGAATAATGCGCATTGCAATGATTTCACCGCCACACAATCCTATTCCGGGGAATAAGGATATTATTTGGGCGCCAGGTTTGGTGATTAACTCGATTGTTGAAGGTTTGGTTAATAAGGGTCACGATGTAACATTGTTTGCACCTGAGGATTCTCAAACCTCAGCTAAGTTGGATAGCTCTGGACTTAATTCCATCGTCCACGACTACCCGGATGTTCGCCAGAATGACAGGCTAAAATTCGAGCAACTTTATGCTCAATACGACTTAATGCGTATTCACGAGGCACTGAAACAGGCTGGTAATTTTGACATAATTCACGCTCACGATTTACGTCGCCTGATGTATTTTTCGGACAATGTTAAGACACCAATCGTCTATACTTTCCATGGAATACCCAACAAAGACTTAGTTGATGGAATCGACAAAATGCGTTTCGAGAAATTTCAACACAATAGCCATATTGTAGTTGCTGCCAAGACTCAAATCGAAGAGAAATATATGAACGTTGCTGGTGTTGTTCCGCATGGTATTGATGTTGATAAATTCGCTTTCAACCCTATGCCCCAAGAAAAGAAACTGCTTTTTACTGGAAGGCTAATCGAATTCAAACGGCCCGATATTGCACTTACCGTCGCTAAAAAGCTGGGAGCGAAAATCATCATTGCTGGAGATATGGGCGATACCGATGCTGACAAAATGTACTTCGAAAGTAAAATTAAACCCTATCTCGATGAGTCGTGGGTTGAGTATAGAAAGTATGTACCATACGATGAGATGCCAATGCTCTATGCTGAGGCCTACGCGATGCTCATGCCTAACGTTTCCGGAGAGCCATTCGGCTATGTGACAATAGAATCACAGGCTTGTGGTATGCCGGTAATTGGTTTCAATTCCGGTGCAACCCCGGAATTGGTGAAAAATGAGCAGACTGGGTACGTCGTTAAGGCGGGGGATGTTGACGCAATGACCGATGCCGTAACAAGTATCTACGATATGCCGGAGGGGGAATATCGTGCCATGAGAAAACGTTGTCGCGAACATGCTGAAAAAAATTTCACAGTCGAAAAAATGGTCTCAGGCTACGAGGAAGCTTACAAAAAAGTGATAGAAGACTGGTCGGCCAAGAATAGATAGCTTGTATTAGCTTGTCCTCTTGACAAAAGTAGTCTTATCAGGTATAAATAACTATTATCAATAATACGATAATATGTTACAAAAACCGCTTTTTGCCCAAGTCTTAAATCCACTATTTGACTTCGCCTTTATGGCGTTGGCTGTTTTGGTTGTGGGTAAATTCACGTTATCATCGGCTACTGTCAACCAGTTAGTAATCGGCGATGCAATCTTCGTCGCTTCTACGATTTTGGCAATGTTTGCGCTAAGAATTTACAGTTTGCGCAATTTAAGTTTTGCGATGGCGTTTGGACGTATAATCCTCGGAATAATTATCGGTGCCGCTATTAGCGTCTCAGCTGGTTATTTAATGGGCTTGCTGTTGCCACCCCGAGTATTTATGGCCTATGTGTTACTATTCGTGTTGGCGGGGTTAGTACTATCTCAATTATTTACCCGACTGATTGTGCGGTTATACTCACTGGCGCGCAAACCTGAAAAAATTGTTATTTTTGGTGCAGGCAAAACTGCAGAAGAATTGTTATCTAAATTGCCAAAACATTTCAGTGTCATCGGACTACTTGATAATGTTAGAAAAGGCGAGATTGAGGGCATTAAAATACTCGACAAATTAAAATATTTAAAGGAATTGCTTGAAGCAGGTGCAGTCACCGTTGTTGTGCAAACTGGATATTTTGAACAAACAAGCAATTTACTGCAACTTACCAGAAAATACCGTGCGCAACTTTATATGGTGCCACAGCTCTTGGGTGTTTTCGATGAAAAATTAGTTGATTTCAGGTTTGGCAATTCCAACATCTTCCAAATCAAACCGACACCGCTTATGGGCTGGGGTGCAATAGTTAAACGCATTTGCGACATTATTGCATCGATATTGCTAACTGTTATGTTGTCGCCCCTGTGGTTGGTGATTATCTTGCTTACATGGTTGAGCGATGTCAGTTTACCAATATTTGTTACTGAAGAAAGAGTAAACGGTTCCAGTGGCAAAAAGATTAAGTTGTTTCACTTTCGAACACTGAAAAAAGGCGGACGCGAGCCGAAGCCAACGGAAGCCAATTATCGTCAATTTTCACTTGATATCAATAAACACATCGACCATCCCCAAGCAACAAAACTCGGTCTTTTCCTGCGTCGTACCGGCTTGGCTTACTTGCCGGAACTACTTAATGTCGTCAAAGGTGAGTTGAGCATTGTCGGACCACGACCGCCCTTTGTCGCAGAATTGCCGGCGTATTCGCACTATGAATTCGGTCGTTTTGCCGTTAAGCCAGGGATGGTGAGCTTAGCGCAAGTTATGCGTAAAGAATACGGCATCGACGAAATGTTGGTGTTCGACAGGCGATATGTAAAAAACTGGTCATTCACTCTAGACGCTAAAGTGCTATTTGGGGTTATTTGGCGATACCTTCGGGGAGCAAGATAATGAAAGCTGTTATTTTGGCCGGAGGTTTTGCAACCCGTCTTTGGCCACTTACTGACCTTATTTCCAAGCCACTTCTGGCAGTAGGCGACAGGCCAATTATTTCGTATTTGGTTGCTCGAATACCCAAAAAAGTCCCAATTATCATTTCTACAAATCAAATATTTGCAGAGGACTATAAAGCGTGGAAAAAAGAGTTTCACCCCGACCGAGACATAGAGATTTTCATAGAAGATAGCGCTTCGGAGAAGGGGAAATTGGGAGCACTCCGCGCCGTCTCTTATCTTATTAAAAAGAAAAAACTTGGCGAAGACATTCTGCTTTTGCTTGGGGACAATTATATTACTTTTGATATTGCTGATTTTATAAAAAAATATCGTGGCGCGACTATGGTTGGAGCTTACGATATAAAAAGTAAAGAAGAAGCTCGTAATTTTGGTGTCATAGAGATGGCAGGTAGTCCTTCGACAAGCTCAGGATGTAAGATAGTTGGGTTTGAGGAGAAGCCGTCGAAACCACGCTCGACCTATGTATCAACCGGCGTTTATGTAATACCGCAAAAATATTTTGTGGATTTTCACCGTGTCGCGCAGGAGGCGCCGGACAATGTTGGTAACTTCTTACACGATTTTGTTCAAAAAAAACTACCTATTGACGGCTATACATTTTCTGGCGAGTGGTACGATGTCGGCTCTTTCGATACTTACTTAGAGCTACATAAGAACTTAAAAACAGAAGAACGGAAAGGTGCAAAGGCAGAAGAGAAAAACATCGTTACTTCGCAGACGGGCGGTACGGTTTTTGTTGATAAGTCGTCTCAAGCAGTCAATTGTGTTTTGGAAAATGCTATTATTTTTGGCGGTTGTAAAATCAACAATGCTGTTATTAGAAATTCAGTGATTGGTAAAAATTGTACTATTGAAGGTGTGGACGTGGAAGGCAAGGTCTTGCCTTCAGGAACAGTGATCAGAGTCTAAGACCTATATTGTTCGAGGAGTACTCGACGAGAACTTAAATCGATAATAGTTCTCATCAGCCCGGGGCCGATTCGAACAATAAGAAATTGATACGGCGAAGGGCCGCCCGTAGTCCTGATCCGTATGGATCGGGACGTAGGACGGCCCTGTGCGTTGTGCGTGTTGTGGCTAACTCTGGGGGAGCCAGCCGAGCGCGCTGAGGACAGCGCGCACCTTGGAGTTGGTGAGCATCTCCAGGTTGTTCCGGTCCAGCCGAGCGATGGTGCCGTGGGGGTCGAGTCCCTCTGAGCTGAAGCCCAGAAGCACTGGCGCCTGTCCCTCCACGGGAACGATGAGCACAGGCCTCCGGTTTAGGGCGACGTAGTCGCCCCTGAGCTCCATGTGTTCGGTATCACGGACGTGCCAGCCACCCTCGACCTCGGGTAGGTCGACCGTCACCCTGTAGACGACCTCGACTGAGCCCGAGTCGGGCTCGGTCGAGACTGAGATGTTGTAGCAATGCCCGTCAAGATCGCCGTAGTCGGCGATGCACTTCTGCATCGTCGACTGCAGTGTGACGAGAGTCGCAGGACGCTCTCCGAGAAGCTTGCTCCACTCTCGAAGGGTCTCGTTTTGGAGAACGACGTTGGCATCGTCATACCTGATACCATCTGCCGTATCCATCTCGCCGTTCGCATCGAACATATGGTTCTGCACCACTCCGATGGCGTTTCCGTCGTAGAAGCTGACCTCGACTGCCTCTTTCATGGCGGCGAGGCGGATATCTGTGGTCTCCGCGACTCCGGCGCAGACGTCGGCGCACCAGAAGGTGCCACCGGCGCCACCGTCACGCCACAGACCGAGAAGGCCTTGGCGCGGGATGAGGACGCCCTCGTGGTCAAAGAGCTCGGGGACCTTCTTGCGAAGGTTCCCCATCACCCGGGGACTGGCCCAAGAGCGCGATTATCCTGATGTGACGGCTGTTTTGGCGGTGTCGTAAACCCGCAATGCGGGTTTATTTGCCAAGGTGCTCGGCATCCACCTAACAGATTACCGTATCACATTTTCAGGTAAAAGTCAATGGTTTTCAGGGTAAGTTTTTCGTGTCCAAATTTTTAAACCTGAAATAGTTACACTTTGGAAGTGTATTTTTTTACAGGTTAGTTGAAAAAGAAAAGACCGCCCCTCGAGGAGACGGTCAAGTGAATTATATAGTTACTCTTGAATGAGGCCTTCTTGTTTGAGTGCCTTCCATGCGTAAGTGACGTGTTTACGGGTGTAAACGCGATTTGCGAAAGGGATGCGACTTCGAAAATCCTTGACGATTTGGATAGGGCGCATCGGCGGTTTGTTCGGTACTATGTTTTGTACATTATACAATAGCGTGGTACCAAGCAACATCATCCAATCAGTTGTGCTGATGCCGGCCAACACGCCACTTCTCTTAGTATCTTCGTTTTGGCGACATCTCAAACGCGCTACCACTTGCAACGCCTCGGAAAGTCGCCCGATATCGTCTTCAATGAGCGTTGATAGCTCGCGAACACTGCCACTTGAATACATCGCGACAAGTTCTGAGGCTTCGTCTGTCAGTACTTCGGAGTATGGACCGTATCTGCCTAATACGAACCTGGTACGGTAAGGCTTGTCTAAGACACACTCTACCAATAGAATGATATTTTGGAGTAAGATTCGCGCTTCCGTGTTCTTTTTGTTACTTCTCATCTTGCTCTCAAACAGCAAAACTACATCGCCATAGACACTGTTCGGATTGCTGATCAAATGTCTCTTCATTGTCTCCAGACAATGGTAAAGAAATACTATAAAACCAACGTCCTCTAGGCGTTTTTCCGATGGTCCTTTCATCGTGCCTACTCCTTTCAAGTCAGACTGGCTGTCAAGGTCCACCCCTCCAAAGGCATTATATGCTTGATTGAAAAAATATACAAAAATGGGTTGCTAACAGTACTGAAGTAATTTATCATAATAATATGATTAATGAATCGATATTTAGGTCTTATGATATAAGAGGTATCTACCCCTCTGAAATTAACGAAGAGGCGGTTGAGAAAATTGGTCGAGCTGTCGTGGCGTACCTAAAACCAAAACAGGTGGTGGTGGGGCGAGATATGAGACTCTCGTCGCCCAGCTTGCATCGCGCTTTGTTGAAAGGAATCACAGAGGCCGGAGCGAATGTCATCGACATTGGTATGGTGCCAACTCCGGTAACATACTTTACAGTGGCTAAGTACGGCTATGACGCGGGCATAATGATAAGCGCAAGCCACAACCCGCCAGAGTACAATGGCCTTAAAATTGTCAAGAAAAAATCGATTCAATTATCGAAAGACACAGGCATTTCCGATATCGCTAAAATCGTTTTATCAAGCGACTTTCCGAAGGCAAAGAAAACAGGGCGGATAATCAACAAAGATGTGCGAGAAGCGTATTATCAGCACATTCTACGCGCAACCGATTATTGTTCGAGGAGTACTCGACGAGAACTAGAAACGCAGAATAGTTCTCATCAGTCTAAAGCTGATTCGAACAATAAAAATCGACGACTCAACATCATTGTTGACGCAGGTAATGGCATGGGAGGAGCGTTTAACAAACCCGTGTTAGACAAGTTACCGATAAAATACAAAGCTATGTATTTTAAGCCGGATGGTTCCTACCCGAACCACCCAGCCAACCCGGCTGAGGACAAGAATTTAGTAGATTTAATTAAGGCGATTAAAAAGCAAAAAGCTGACTTGGGTATTGCATTTGACGGTGACGCCGACAGGGCAATTTTTATTGACGATAAGGGAGAAAAGCTTAACTCTGACTACTATGTGGCGTTGATTGCTCCAGAAATATTGAGAAATAGTGCCGACAAGCGAGTTTATTATGACCTACGTTTTTCTAAGGTAGCGGTTGATGCACTAAAAAAAATTGGAGCAAAACCAGTTAGAACTCGCGTTGGCAATCCTTTTTACAAAATAGGTCTGATAGAAAAAGGTGGCGCAATGGCGGCGGAACAATCCGGTCATATTATGTTTCATGATGGCTTTGGTTTGGACGATGGTTTGTTGGCAACAGTAAAACTAATGTCATTTTTATCGCGACAACAAAAGAGCCTTTCAAAGTTGAGACAGCCACTTGAGGGCTATTATTCAAACTCGGGCGAAATAAATATCGAGTCGCACAACAGTGCTAAGGTTGTTGCTGGTTTAGAGAAAAAGTATGGCAAAATAGGTAAGGTGGACAAACTCGACGGGTTGACTGTAGTAATGAAAGACTGGTGGTTCAATGTCCGTGGAAGCAATACCGAGCCGATGATTAGAGTCTGCTTGGAAACCAAACCCGATGCTGAGTTTATGAAATTAAAAAGAGATGAGCTGTTAAGTGACATAAAAGAATTAGACGTTTAAGTCAGAAACCGGTTGTCATTGCGAGGAACGAAGCAATCTAATGAAAAAATATTATTTCTACATATTGACAAATAATAGTAATACAGTTTTATATTGTGGGGTAACAAATAATATCGAGCGACGGATTACAGAACATAGATTGGGTGAAGTATCATCGTTTACGAAAAAATATAATGTTCATAAACTCGTCTATCTTGAAGAATACAGTGATATTAGAGAGGCGATAGCAAGAGAAAAGCAAATTAAAGGTGGATCAAGAAAACAAAAAATGAACTTGATTATAAATATAAATCCAAGTTATAATGATTTATTATTAAATTAGCATTGAGATTGCTTCGCCCCATAGTGGGCTCGCAATGACAATTAGGAGTGATATGGCAAAAAAAGTTATGGTTACCGGAGGGGCAGGATTTATTGGAAGCAACCTATGTAACACATTGGTAAAAAAGGGTTATGAAGTAACCGCTTTTGACAGTTTGTTCTTGGGTAAAAAATCTAACCTCGACGCGAAAGTTAGGTTTGTTAAAGGTGATGTTCGCAATACGAAAGACCTAGAAAGAGCCGGCAAAAAGTTTGATTACGTTGTCCACTTAGCGGGAGCGTCGAGCGCGCCGATGTTTATTGAAGATCTCCGCGATGCGTATGAGAACAATGTTATGGGTTTTATTGCCGTGCTGGAGTTCTGTCGCAAGCGCAAAGTTGGTAAACTTCTTTACGCATCCACGTCATCAATTTACGGCAACAACCCAACTCCTTTGACCGAGGACCAGCAAGTTTGGCCACCGAACTATTATTCCGTAACAAAGTACGCAATGGAAAATACTGCTCATTGTTATAAGAAGCAATTTCCGGAAATGGAGCTTATCGGCTTTAGGTTTATGAGCGTCTTTGGTTTAGGCGAAAAACACAAAGGACAGTTCGCCAATTTAGCGTCGCAATTTAGCTGGGACATCTTTGCTGACCGTGCGCCGGTACTTTATGGAGATGGTAGTCAACAGCGCGATTTCACGAACGTAAAAGATATTGTTCAGGCTATTACCTTAGCAATCGAAACCAAGAAACGTTTTGGTTCGACCATCTTCAATATTGGCACCAACAAAGCTTACAACTTGCATATTTTGGTTGATAAAATTAACAAAGTAATGGGAAAAAACATCAAGCCAAAAGAGATCGTCAATCCTGTTAAAGAGGGTTATGTCCGCAAGCAGTTGGCTGATATTACCAAAATCAAGAAGGAACTTGGCTTCAAACCATCGGTGTCACTGGATGAAGGACTCAAGGAAATTTATGAAGACCTCAAGAATAACGTCAAATGAAACTAATTTTCGAGAACTATCACGAAAATAATAAATACTCTGACAAATTCCCATCGTCTTGGCCGGAGTTTGTGACGTACAAACCGGCGATCGATGAGATAAAAAAGCAATTTGCGCCATACAAGAAATACAAAAACTACATCGTCATAGGCAACGGTGGTTCTATCTCGACACTCAATGGTTTTTGGGGCGCGTTTGAATCAATAAGCGAAAAAAATCTCGAAGTGGTTTCGACCATGGAACCGGACTACCTGCGCTTAGTGGCACATCGATATCACAGCAGTGACACTTTGGTTATTGTTATTTCGAAATCAGGCACAACGGTTGGGGTTCTCGAGAGTTTAATGTTTTTCAAAGATTATCCTGTCCTAGCTATTACTTCTGTGGGCGAGGGAGCGCTGAGCGCCATGGCACAGAAAATGAAATGGCCGCAGATTGAACATCCTGCCATCGGTGGTCGTTTTTCTGGTCGAACGGCAGTGGGTTACGGTCCAGCCCATCTGCTCGGTATCGACATTTCCGCCATCGAGAAGGGGGCAACATTCGTCCTTGAGAAAAATAAAAAAACGAGTGGTCCGGCATGGCGACTAGCCGAGTTTCTGTTCGACGCTCATTGCAATAGTCACAGTGAAATATTTCTACCGGTTTACTCAAATTTCCTTATTGGTTTTAACCATCTTATTACCCAGCTAGTCCACGAAAGTACCGGAAAGGAAGGCAAGGGTCCGACGGTATTAGCGGTGGAGGCGCCGGAAAGTCAGCATCACACAAATCAACGCTTCTTTGGTGGTCCCAAAAATATGGTCGGAGTTTTCGTCGCGGTATCTGAGTCACAGGATGATGTTGCGATAACTATCCCGGATAAAATTCAAGATATTGCTCTGCGTGGTGGTACGTTGAACGATCTTGGTGGCGCAAAATTGCACAAATCATTGCTTTGCGAAGCTAATGGTACAATGGCCGATGCAACGGAGCAGAAAATTCCGCTTGCTAGCATCGCAATCGATAAAATTACACCGCAAGCTATTGGTGAATATTTGGTATTTTGGCAGCTGGTGGCATACTATTTAGCCGTGTTGCTGGGCGTGAACCCGCTTGACCAACCGCAGGTGGAAAGGTCAAAAGAGTTAGGTTTAGAGTTCAGGGCTAAGAGGTAAAATGATAGCGAGATTAACTGGAAAAATAATACAAACGACATCGAAGTTTGTGGTCATCGATGTACATAACGTTGGTTATAAGGTTCATTGCACAACCGGATTTTTGAATAGCGAGGGAGTTGAAGCAACTTTATATATCTACCATTACATTCGTGAAGATCAGCAATCTCTTTATGGTTTTCTAACCGAAGCAGAACTTCAACTTTTCGAACTGTTAATAACTGTAAATGGCGTTGGGCCCAAGGCGGCGATGGCGATAATGTCGTCGTCATCAGCCGAGAAGATTACAGGTGCAATTGCACAGGGAGATGTTAGTCTCTTTAAGGCGGTTAGTGGCATCGGCCAGAAAGTTGCTGCCAAAATTATTGTTGAACTCAAAAATAAAGTTGGAGGACTCGGTGACATCGACCTCGCTGGACTTGATGCCGGTAATGAAGTGGTCGAGGCACTGGAATCTCTTGGCTACAAGAAACCAGAAATCGCCCAAGCTCTGCGCGATATTCCAGCCGATATCACTAGCACTCAGTCAAAAGTGACTTGGGCGCTTAAAAACCTTGGCAAAAGAAATTAACGTGTTGATCTATTGGTGAAATATAACGCACAATGCCTATTAATCTTGGTCTCGCTATTTCGAAGATCTCTGGAATTGGACCACGGAGAGCGACAATATTACAAAAACGTGGAATTAGCACTCTACGCGATTTGCTATATAGCTTTCCACGAACCTATAAGAATCTCCTTAAGCCGCAAAAAGTATCCGATTTAGTTGCCGGAGAAGAAGCCGTTATCAATGCCGAAATAATCAGTATTGCAAGTAACCGATTATTCCGTCGGCAGATGACGGTTACAAATGCTACAGCGCAAGATAGAAGCGGTATTATTAGTATCGTATGGTTCAACCAGCCATTTATTACCAGTGTTATTAAGAACGGTGAAAGTTATTTGTTTTATGGCAAAGTGGGGCGGAATCGTAAAATCGGATCTCTACAATTGGTGTCACCAAAGTACGAGCGTACAATTAGTATAGTGCCGATATACCCCGAAATAGAGGGATTGTCGTCCAAGCAAATACGTTTAGTAATGTCAGCAGTATTGAATAATCTTCATGCTGTAAATGACAATTTGCCGATTCGCATTAGAAAAAAATACGATCTAATACCCTTGGCTCAGGCACTTAAGCAGATCCACAAGCCCAAAGATCAGCACTCTCTCGACGAAGCGCGACGACGCTTAGCGTTTGATGAGTTGTTTTCGGTGGTCACAAAGTTCAAGGACTTTGAAAATGACTTAACGCACCACCGTGCACCAAGTATCAATATCGATGAGATGAAGTTGAAACAATTCGTTTCGCATTTGCCATATAAATTAACCGATGAGCAGAGAATAGCTTCCTGGCGAATCTTAAAGCATATGGCACCAATCACTAATCACCCGCCCGCCTCGCTACGCGAAGCGTTGCGGGCAGGCATATCACAAATCACACCCCTGAATGCTCTTCTCAACGGGGATGTTGGCAGTGGTAAAACTGTTGTCGCACTTATGGCATCGCTTAATGTTATATACGCCGGATATAACGTTGTGTGGCTAGCACCAACGCAGATTCTGGCACGTCAGCATTTTGAAACTGTGTCACGATTATTGGCTAGTGCAAATATAGATATCAAATTGGTTACCGCAAATACTAATGTGTCATCCCGACCGAGGGTACGAGCGGAGGGACCCCTTTCTAATGAGATTGCTTCGCTTCCCGATGGCATTGTGAATGCTCGCAATGACAAGGCTTTCTGCGTCCATCCGCGTTCAAATCAGCGTCCATCCGCGAGCATTATCATCGGCACACATGCGCTCCTGCATCGACAAGATCAACTGCACAACATCGGCCTGGTTGTAGTGGACGAACAACACCGTTTTGGAGTGGACCAACGTCGTGCTTTGTTGTCAGACGATGTTAAGACTAAGTTAGCACCACATTTCTTAAGTATGACGGCAACACCGATCCCAAGGAGTTTGGCGATGATGTTGGGCGGTATGACCGAATTAGTTACTATCAAAACAAAACCAGTAGGACGCAAAAATATTATCACCAAAGTTGTTGACGACACCTCAAGAAAATCGATGTACGAACGTATCGAGAGCCAAATCGCGCGTGGTCACCAAGTTTACGTTATAGCACCACTTGTCGATGAGGGCGAAAAAGCGCGTAAAACACTTTTCGGAGATGAGAAAAAAGCGGCCACACGCGAGTTTGACACACTTAAAAAAATATTTCCAAGAAGGCGTATTGGGTTACTGCACGGTAAAATGAAAGTGGCGGAAAAAGATAACATAATGAAACAGATGCTATCTTCTCGCATCGATATCTTAGTATCAACGACGGTAGTTGAAGTGGGTGTTGATGTGCCCAACGCTACTGTAATGGTGATTGAAAATGCCAACTATTTTGGGTTGGCACAATTGCATCAATTGCGTGGTAGGGTAGGACGGTCGAACCATCAATCATACTGCTATTTATCTATCACCGGCGATGTTGGTCAAATTGCGCGTGAACGTTTAAGTATTATGGAGCGTACAAATGATGGATTTATCATTGCCCAGAAAGATTTGGAATTGCGTGGTCCGGGTACCATAGTAGGTACGCAACAGGCAGGATTCTTTGACTTGCGCTTGGCTTCGCTTGGCGATACTATACTCATAGAACAAGTCAAAGAAGCCGTTGCATTATTAAATCCCAATTAACCTAATTATTCTAGATAAGCACCAAATCACAAATCCCAAATGACAAACAAATTTCAAGTGTTTAAATATTAAACCATTATAGATTGTTAAATTATTGGTGCTTGGTGCTTGAGATTTCCTTAGGTTAATTAGAGTAATTAGAATAATATATAATACTATGGCTCGCAGACAAAAAACAACCTCTCTCGAAGACATAAAACCCATCAACAAGCGTGCGATGAAAAAAGAGAAAAAGCGTCAGTTCTACGAGCTAATTATTGGCGCTGGTTTACTAGTGGCGATAGTGGTTGGTGGCATTGTTTTAAGCATCGAGAAGAAGCAAACCGACCAACCCGTACCTGGTTCGTCCGAGGGAGTCGCTAAGTTTGAAGAAGAAATTGCCAATCTTAACAAAAAAATTGACGACCTTAACAAGGCGCTGGAAGCAGTCAAATCGGCATCAGTAGAAACTTCCGTGGCATCGGCTTCCGATGGCTCGTCTCAAACAACATCGGGAATAATCAATATCAATACTGCATCACTAGGTGAGCTTGATAGTCTGCCGGGCATTGGTCCAACCTACGCCCAAAGAATTATTGATTATCGCAACGCTAACGGCGGTTTTAAATCGACTGATGAACTGAAAAATGTTAAGGGAATTGGTGATAAAACCTTTGACAAATTCAAGGATTCTGTTAGCATATAATGAAGTTGCTACTTCATTGTGCACGCTAAACCGCAGTTAGCGGGCACCCGAAAAACTCGAAAGTGGCACTCGAAAGTGGGGTAGAAGAAATTAAGGCGCGGTGGTGGAATTGGCAGACACGCTAGCCTTAGGAGCTAGTGAGCGAAAGCTTGTGAGAGTTCGACTCTCTCCCGCGCCACCAAATTACGTTACAATACCCGAAAGTTAATCGGGCTTTTCTTTTAGCATTAAGGATGCAATAATAGAATTGTAGATTTGTAGTAACTTTCTACCTTCTACTTTTAACTTTTAACTCATTATGTCATGTCCTACGAAAAAGATGATGCATTACAATTAGTCAAGAAGGGCGAAACCATAATGATGCAGGGTCGTCCTAGCTCGATATTACTTATTGCGCGTCTAATTACACTTGGCTTTGCGATACTAGGATTGCTTCTAATCTTCAACTATAGCTTGAGTACCGGTTACAACGAAGAAACGATATTTTTGGTAGAGTTGACCGTAATTATCGTCGGATTGGCGGTAGCACTTGCGATTTTCGGCGTTTGGTACAAAACCTACTACATTATCACCGACCGTCGTGTTCGTTATTATAGTGGAGTATTGGGGGTGCAGAACAGGGATATGACTCTTGATGATGTCGAAAACGTCCAATACCAACAGGGTATTTTGGGGATGCTATTTAACTATGGTGATATCAATATACGCTCTGCTGCGGACGACAAACCGATCACATTTCAAGGCATCCCTTATCCGAAGAAGTTCGCCGACGAAATTAGAGATTTAGCGAAAGTATAACGATACCTCAAAATGCAAACCTCAAACCTCAAATTAGCAATTCAAAATATAAGATGTGCGTTAGCACTCCAAAATTTTGCCTCTGGCTCTACGAGCCAGAGGCTCGGAGAGAGATTTGATTTTTGAGATTTAAGATAAACTTATGGACAAGCTTGATTACAACGAGCATTTCGACAAGACAGAGGAAGATATTCGTGTTCGAGATGCTAAAAATCGCAAGGTCACTCCGCCTAAGGAATCTGGTCGTTCTGTCTTTGAAATCCAGAGACAAATGAAAGAACGGTCCGACACCGATTCACCCGAACCGGACAATCGCGAGCAGATGTCATCCTGAACGTTAGTGAAGGATCTTGGTTCCAAAACGGGGGTACTGCCCTTGTTTTTTTTAATATCCTGACGCTGTCTTGTTATAACATAGCGCAAACAATATTAGATTGTTGATAACTTTTTGCATGTACTACCCGCGTATAATAAGGTATAATAATGATGATAAACCATGCTAGTTATAACGTGTTATAACAAGAAGCATCTTTAAAATTCAATAATAAGCGAGACAAATATGAAAACAGATTGGGTTACGAAAGTAATAAAAATAGGTAATTCCTACGGAGTCATATTGCCAGTTCACTACCTGCGTTTGCTGAAATTGGATAAACCGCATCAATTTGTGAAAATCGGACTGAACAATCGAACAGGTAGCATCACAATTGCGAAAACAAAGAAACCAAAAGCGTAAGCAACGCTTATGTCATTGCGAGCGAGCGTAATTACGAGCGTGGCAATCTAATGAGATTGCTTCGTCTCTCCGATCCTCGCAATGACAAGCAAGATAGAGCATCATCATGAAGAACAAGATCATCTTTATAGTTGGTACAACGTCATCTGGAAAAACGGATCTGGCTGTATCGATGTGTAGGAAATTCAATGGCGAGATTATTTCGGCTGACTCGCGCCAAGTTTACAGGGGAATGGATATTGGGACGGGGAAGGAAGGTGCTTGCAGAAATGACAAATGTCTAATGTCTAATGTCAAATTAAGGAAGGAATTTATTAAATGCAGGGCGAGATATATCGATAATATTCCGCAGTACCTCATCGACATTGTGGGTCCGGGGGGTAAAATGTACAACCTCAAGAATTTTCTAGATGATGCAAACCTTATCACCGCTGATATCTGGTCGCGAGGCAAACTACCTGTTGTAACTGGTGGTACTGGACTTTACGTATCAGCACTAACAGAGGGCTACCGGTTATCTCCAACCAAGCTCGGACGGGGGAAGTGGACTGTGAAAGAAACTCCCAATTTTGATAAACTAATTATCGGTATCAAGCTACCTCGACAGGAGATATACCGTCGCATCGACGAGCGGTTAACAAGAAGATTAAAACAGGGCTTAATT
>Ga0172368_10000467_pt1 | contig 57689 bp, 42 predicted proteins | sample Lak11m_FD_114540 | JGI IMG/M metagenome (GOLD analysis project Ga0172368, IMG submission 114540) | Freshwater microbial communities from Kabuno Bay, South-Kivu, Congo - kab_022012_11m | ecosystem: Environmental > Aquatic > Freshwater > Lake | place: Democratic Republic of the Congo: South-Kivu... | reverse complement strand
TTGCTACCCATCCCCTGACCCCTTCATCCCCGCCATGCTCAGGGCAGTTACTCATGCCGGGCGCGGCGCCACGGCGGGTGAAAATGTCATGCTGAGCGGGAGCACCAGCCAACATGCGCGGCGGCGTGATCCCAGCGAAGCATCCGTCCGTTGCACTCTGGACAAGTCGCGCGTCGTAACGGACTCTTCGCTGGATTCGCGCCGTAACGTACTTCACGGGGTCAACCCGCTCAGAGTGACAGCGAAGGGCATTTTCAGGGCAGGCGACAGCCATCGTCCATGGTCGATCGTCCATCGTCGTTCCCACGGTAGGATGCTGGCGTGCCCCGAACCCTACTTCTTTCCCACCCGCGCCTCGGCTTCCCGGAGGATCGCCGCGATCTTCTCCGCCGCGCCGGCTGGCAGCGGGGGCGGCATGTGCCGGGTCAGGATCTTCTTCAGCCGGGCGCGGATGCGGTCGGTCGTTGTGCGGCCCCCGGCCGCCTCCCACACGTCCCACGGCTGCCGATCCATCAGCGTGGGGTTCCAGATTTCGGCACGGCATCGCCTGGCGGTCACCTCCAGCGACATGAACTCGCCGCCAGGACCCACCTGGTCGATCAGGTCAAGCGCCAGGGTGTCGTCGCTGACCTCGATGCCGCGCAGGATGCGCCGGGTCATGGCGATGATCTCGTCGTTCATCACCAACGCTTCCAGCGAGCCGATCTGCGCGCAGTCCAGGAAGCCTACATCGTGGACCAGGGTCGTCCCGCTCAGGCCCGACAGCAGGCCCTGCACGGTGCTCTCGATGGCGGCCTGCAAATCCAGCGTCTTCGCCTCCGACGCGCCCGAGGTGCCCATGAACGCCAGCCCAAGATAGCGCGAAATGTCCGCACAGGCCGCGCTGAAGAGGCTCAGCTCCGGGCTGCCGTACGCCGGGCGTCCGGTCTTCAGATCCATCGCCTCTGGCACGCCGCCGATGCACACGGCCGCGCCGCGCTTTTTGAGCTGCATGATCGCCAGCCCGCTCAGCGCGCCGGCCAGGTAGATCACCAGCAGCCCCGCGCCTGTCACCGGCGCCGTGGTGCCCGCGCACCCGCCACCAATGTAGATCACCGGGATGTTATGCGCTACCGCCCACAGCACGTTGGCGACGTCTTCGTCGGTATGCACCAGGGGCGCCTGGTAGGTGGAGAAGAAGCCGAAGAAGGGCCGTTCGCGCAACGCCTCCTCGCTCCCGGCCACCGCCACCGCGATGCGGTAAATATCCTGAACGTTGTCGGCCGCGTAGCCCCAGGCCAGCACCGGCTTCCCGGTGTTGGCGATCATCTCGGCAAACTCGTACACCGGCGCCAGGTGCGCGGTGACGTCGCTGATGAGCCCGAGCGACATGACATAATCGAGATTGTCCAGCGCGTCGGACACTTTGGCCGTCAGGCCGGGGTCGCCGCGACGGGTCATGCGTCGCTCACCGGTCTCCGGGTCCACGAAATACGTGCACGTGGGGCCGGGGCCGTAGTACACCTTGTCGAGGACGACTTGCATGCGATGCTGGCCGTCGCGCCCCCAGATCGTGAACGAGCGCGGGGTGGATGCGATCGCATCCTGGATGATGTGGGGCGGGATGCGCACGCGCACGCCGTCCACCCGTGCGCCCGCGCGGGCGAGGAGCTCGCGGCCTTCGGCGTTGTGCACGTCCACGCCGGTGCGGTTCAGGCATTCCAACGTGGCCTGGTACACTTGCTCGATTTGCCGGTCAGAGAGGACCCGGAACTGCGGAGTTTGCCGGGCAGCATAGTTAGCGTCCATAGATCTCCTGACGGGAACCTAACCCGGACGAGCCGGAGAACGGCTCACGCAAAGACGCAGAGTCGCAAAGTGATTTCTTGGCGTCTTGGCGCCTTTGCGTGAGAATTTCGTGCTGGCTGTACTAAATCTCCCGCACGTCGATGATCTCCTCGTCTTTGATCTGTTTGAGCACGGCGATCATCTCCGCTTTCGTCACGCCCTCGATCTTGATCACCGCGTCCCATTTGGTGGGGTCCTTGGGGAAGACGCTGCCGCCCAGCGCATTGATGCCCCATCCCTGCGCGGCGATCGCGTCCACGAGACGGGCCAACCCGCCAACCAGGTTCGCCGGCATGCGGACCGTCGCGCGCACGCCGGAGCAGCGCAGGTCCATCATCGAGGTCAACTGCGCCAGGAGATCGGTCTCGGTAATGATGCCGATGACCACATCGTCCTCGACCACAGGCAGGCAGCCGATCTTCTTCTCAACCATGATGCGCGCAGCCTCTTCGATGGTCATGTCCGGCCTGGCCGTGATGACATCCTTAGCCTTGATCATGACATCCTTGACAGTCAGCCCCGACAGATAGCTGGCGATCTCCCAAACGTTCAGGCTGCCCATTTTGCTGGGATCAACCATCAGCGTCTGGCGGGTCACCAGGCCCAGCAGACGCTTGCCGTCACCGACGACCGGCAGCCGGCGCACGTTGGCCTCCACCATGTACCGTTGAGCCTCGACCGCGGGCATGTTCGGATCGGCCAGCAGGGGATGCCGGGTCATGTAATCTCTAACGAGCATTGGAGGTCTCCTTCATGGTGATGACCGAGTTCATCTTGCTCAATTCCGCGATGGGGATGTGGCAGAAGATGCGCTGCCCCGTCTCCGCGATCTGCCAGGGCGGCGTCTGCGTCTCGCAGATTTCGCCGAGCTTGTGGGGGCAGCGGGTGTGGAACCGGCAGCCGCTCGGCGGATTCAGCGCGCTGGGCACCGAGCCGCTGAGCCGGACGTGCGATTGCTCCACGCGCGGGTCGGGGATGGGCACCGCGGACAGCAGCGCCTCGGTGTACGGATGATAGGGTGGCGCATAGATTGCCTCGGCCGTGCCTATCTCGACGACCTGGCCCAGGTACATCACGGCGATCGTGTCGCAGAAGAAGCGTACCACGCTCAGATCGTGCGCGATGAATACCAGCGTCGTGCCCATCTGCCTCTGGATGTCCAGCAGCAGGTTGAGCACTGCGGCCTGCACCGACACGTCCAGCGCCGACACCGGCTCATCGCACAGCACCAGCTCCGGCCGGCCCGCGATGGCCCGGGCGATACCGACGCGCTGTTTTTCGCCGCCGCTCAGTTGTCGCGGCAGCCGGTCGTAATACCGCTCGCCAAGCTTCATCATGTCGAGCAGGCGGATGACCTCCGCTCGCACCTGCTGGGGGGGCACGACGTTGAATCGACGCAGCGAGCGGCCGATCTGCGTGCCGACGCTGAACGACGGGTTCAGTGTCGAGTCAGGGTTCTGGAACACCATCTGCAGGTTCTTGATGACCTGCAAGTCACGCCTGGCGACGGGCACGGCGATATCGATGCCCATGAACTCGAACGCGCCGCCGGTGGGCGTTTCCAGGCCGACAATCGTCTTCACCAGGGTGCTCTTGCCGCATCCCGACTCGCCGACGATGCCCAGCGTCCTGCCCGACTTGACGGCGACACTGACGTCGTCCACGGCCTTGACATACTGCCTGCGGCCGAAAAGCCGCTTCGAGGGCGCGGTATAAAACGTCTTCGCGTGCTCGACCCTCAGGATCGGCTTCTTGTCCCGCTGATCGGCATCGGGCTCGCCGGACGGGGGCACGAAGTCCGCGGGCGGCCGCCACTCCTGCTGCGCGATCTCCTCCGCGAACAGGCAGCGAGCCCAATGGCCGGGCTTCACCTCGCGCAACGGCGGCCTGGTCACCGCGCAATCGGGCCGGGCAAACGCGCACCGGGGCTCGAAAATGCATCCCGTCGGCAGCGTTTTAGGCGATGGCACCTTGCCAGGGATGGGGTAGAGGTAGCTGTCGGTCTTGTTCTGGCCCAGTCGCGGCACGCAGCGCATCAGCCCCTGGGTATAAGGGTGATACGGCCGCAGAAAGATGTCGCTGACCGACGCACGCTCGACCATTGCGCCCGCGTACATCACGGCCACCCGGTCGGCCACGCGCGCTATGACGCCCAGGTTATGGCTGATGTACATGATCGCCGTCTCGAAGTCCCGCTGCAAGTCGGCAATCAGGTCGAGCACCGCGGCCTCGACGGTCACGTCCAGCGCGGTGGTGGGTTCGTCCATGATCAGCAGCGCCGGGTCGTTGAGCAGCGCCATAGCGATGACCACGCGCTGCTGCTGTCCGCCTGAAATCTGATGCGGGTAGCGCCGCATGACATTGGCCGGATCGGGCATGTACACCCGCTCCAGCATCTGGATGCACTTCGCCTCCGCGGCTTTTTTGCTCATGCCGCGATGGACAATCAGCACCTCGGACATCTGGTCGCCCAGGCGCATGGAGGGGTTCAGGGCCTGCATCGGGTCCTGGTACACCATGGCGATGCGATCGCCCCGAATCTTGCGGAGATCGCCCTCCGGCCTGCCGACCAGGTCCTGCCCCTGGAACATGATGTTGCCGCTGACGATCTTGCCATTCTGGCCCAGGAAGTTCACGACGCCGAAGGCGATGGTGCTTTTGCCACACCCTGACTCGCCGACAATGCCGAGGGTCTCGCCGCGCCGGATGTCGAAGCTGACCCCGCGCACGGCCGGCACGTCGCCCTGGCGCGTCTCGTAGGCGATCGCCAGGTCTCGCACTTCGAGGATCGGGACGCGTGGACGATAGTCTGGTATCACGAGTTAGCTCCCCTTATTGGTATCGCAGCGACTCTTCGCGCAGTCCGTCGGCCAGCAGGTTAAGCCCCACTACCAGCGTTGCGATGGCCAGCGCGGGCCACAACGCGGCCCACGGGCTGCCGGACAGGATGTACCGTCGCCCCGAGGCGACCATGCTCCCCCAGTCCGGCGAAGGCGGCGGCAGACCCAGCCCCAGGAAGCCCAAAGTGCCCATCGCGAAAATCGCGTAGCCCACGCGCAGCATGGCGTCGATGATGATCGGGCCTCGGGCATTGGGCAGGATTTCGACGAACATGATGTGGAAGGCACTCTCGCCCCGAAGCTCGGCAGCCCGGATATAGTCACGGGTGCGAATGTCGAGGGTCAGGCTGCGCACCAGGCGGGCGATGCCCGGCGTGCCCACGATGGCGATCGCCAACACCACATTGGTTGCCGAGGCCCCCACCGCCGCGATGATGATCATGTAGAGCAAGATGACGGGGAAGGCCATCATCGCATCCAGCAGGCGCATCACCACTTCGTCGATCCATCCTCCCAGGTAACCGCCCATCAACCCCAACGTGGCGCCGATGATCAGCCCGAGCAAAACACCCCAGATGGCGGTACCCAGCGGCAGCCAGAAGTGCTCCCCGATCGGCAGGATCACCAGGACCACCCGGGCGCCGTAAAGCAGCCGTGACCAGATATCCCGGCCCAGGTCATCGGTGCCCAGGATGTGTGCGGCCGAAGGGGCCGCGTTCTGGGCTTTATAGTCCTGGGCGGTGGGGCTATAAGGCGTCAGCAGAGGAGCTAAAATGGGCGCCAGAATCCAGAACAGAACGATGATCAAACCGATGACGGCTGTCTTGGAGGCAAACAGCGTCGCCAGCCCTCTCCAGGCGCGGTGCCACCGCGATGGGCGCGTGATTGCTTGAACGCCTTGTTCGATTACCGCCATGAGGCATTCCCTCCTGAATGATCCTGACAAACACGGTCGGCCGGCCTGAAGCGATTCATGTTCTCAGTGCTACGAGTATCGGATGCGCGGGTTGAGAAATGTGTAGACGATATCGGCCAGCAACTGGGTGGCGACCGCCACCACCACCAGAACCATCGCGCCGGCCTCGATCGCGTTATAATCCTTGAACAGCGCCGAGTCGAGCAGGTAACTGCCCAGTCCCGGATAGCCGAAGATGACCTCGACGACGACGATACCGCCCAGCAGCCAGTTGACGTGCAGCATGATGACGGTAATCGGGGCCATCAAGGCGTTTCGCACAGCGTACTTGATCACGATGCGCCTGTACGGCAATCCCTTGAGGAACGCGGTGCGGATGTAAGGCGCCTTCATGACCTCCACCATGCTGGCTCGCGTGATGCGCAGAACGTAGCCTAACTCGATCAGGGTAAGGGTCATTACGGGCAAAATCAGCATTTCGGGTTTGGTCCACGGCGCCTTCTCGCCGAACACCGTCGCGCCGGGCACCAGCTTCAGCCAGAAGGCGAAGATCAGGATCAGGAAGATGCCGGTGGCAAACTCAGGCGTCACGGAGAACATCATGCCGCCGATGGACAGGAGCCGGTCCAGGGGTTTGCCTTCTTTCAGCCCGGCGATGACGCCCAGCACCAGGGCCAGCGGCATGACGATTACAAACGCGGCGCCGGCCAACACCAGCGAGTTGCGCAGCCGGAGGAAGAGCAGATCGGCTACCGGGCGACCGGTGCGTAACGACACGCCGGGGTCCCCGCGCAGCAGCCCTTTTTGCAGCGGGATGTACTCCATCGGGCCACCGCTGAAGGCTTTCCAGCCGGTTCCCATGATGAAAACCCATACGTCCTTGCCGCTGCCCGTTTCCCATCGGACGGCGTGATTCTGTGCGTCCACCCCCCAGAACGTCCGGCCGACACGGCCCTGCCCGGCCGCATCGCTGCGCGCGATCACCTCGCCGATGCCGGTCAAAACGTCGGCCGCCTGCCCGAACGCTTTCCGGGCCTCGTCGATCTTGCCGGCCTTCAGGCTGGTGACGCCCGCGAGCAAGGGACTGCCCACGGTGCTATTCGCGTCATCGATGGCATTACCCAGCGCCTGGAGCGTCGCCGGCAAGAATGTCATCTGCTCGGCGTCGAACGGATTTTTGGCCGGATCACCCAGGTCGCGCAAAACGCTGACGGCCGCCCGATAATCACCGTTTTGCAGGGCATCCGTAAAATCACCCACGTTGCCTGTAAGCTTTATGAGGGTAGGGACCACTTCTTCGAGCGCCTTGCCCGCCGCCTGGGTGTTGCCGTCTTTCAAGCTCTGGTATGCTTCCTGCAGCTTGGCGGCGCTGGCCGCGTCGGCGGTTTTTAACTGGGCGGATGCCCGGCTCAGTTGGCCCGCCATGAATTGCTTGTCGCTCAGTTGGAGGCTGCTGGCCGAGGGCCCCGTCAGCGAGCGGTAGACGGCGATGGCTTTGAGGAAAGTGTCATTGCTCGCTACAGCCGCAGCGGCTTTTTGAAGGGCCAGCTTTGTGGCAGGCGCATCCGGATCGCGCAGGGCCTCCAGGTCGCCTTCGGGTGTGGCCAGGGCCGCGAGGAGAGCCGCCTGGCCCTGGTCTTGGCCGTGCAGGATCGCGAGGATCTGATCCACCTGCTGGCCGATGGCCTGCCGGTCTGCCTCGGTCAGTTGCGGGTTGCCAGACAACGCGACCTTGAACTTCTCCAGGCGCGCGGCTTCGGTGACGGGATCTTTGATCTGCCACCGTTCGTTGTCCAGCTTCTCGACCACCTTGCCATCCGGCTGGCGTTGACGCATGAAAAGGTTATCGCCTTCCAATCTCCACTGGATCAGCGTGCCGTCCTTGTCCACGGCCCACCATTCTTTGAATCCGTCGGGTGTGGTGATCTGGCGCATCGGCAGGCCAACCGCGCTGGCGGCTTTCCAGTCGGTGCCGATCAGCCAGTAAAGATAGCGCTGATACATCGGCTTATCAAGGCCGTTTTGCGCCAGGAAAGAGGCTTCTTGTTCAGCCGTAATCTGGATGCCCAGCACATTGCGCGCCACGTTGCCGGGCGCGGCGCTCGTAATGGCGAATACCGCCACTGAGACCAGGAACATGGTCAACAGCATCAGCAGCAATCGGCGCAAGATGAACTTCGCCACGACCCGCTTTCCTTTCTTCCTCGCTCATTCCTAGAGCCCCCAAGGGTCCCGACGAGCCCTTGAGGGCCGGAGTGCTGATAAGGTCGATTACGCCGTCTTCCAGACTTCGTTGAAGAGCATGTAGTAGGTCGGGTGCCCTGGGATGGCCTGGACGTTCTTGCGATAGATCGTCCAGATGTTCATCCACCAGGCGATGCCCACCGAGCCGCGATCCATCTGAATCTGCTCGAGCTGGCACATGATCTCCCGGCGCTTGTTGACATCCAGCGTACCGTTCGCCTGCTGCAGCAGCCTGGTGAACTCATCGTCCACCCAGCGGGACTCATTCCAGGCCACCGGCTTGCCCTGCTCATCAGCCGTGTAGGCCAGGTTCAAGACCATCGTGCCCAGCGGGCGGTGTGTCCAGGGTGTAACGCCCAGATCGACTTCCGTCCACTTATCCCAGTACTGGCTGTTGGGCATCGAGTCGATGGTGATTCGGAAGCCGGCCGGGGCCGCGTCTTCCTTGAGGATCTGGGCATAAGCCACGATGTCAGGCCAGCCGGAGCCGACGGCCAGATTGATGTCCAGACCATCGGGATAGCCGGCATCGGCCAGGAGTTGCTTGGCCTTCTGCGGATCGTACGCGGGCGATGGTTTCTCGCAGTATTCGGGGTGCTTCGGGTACACGTGGAAATCGCCCCCCTCCAGGCCCTGCCCAAAGTAGGCCAGGCTGAGGATCTTTTCCCGGTTCTGGCACAGCTTGAGCGCCATGCGGACGTTGTTATCCTTCCACGGATCGAGATCCACGCGCATGCGCATGACACGGCAAAGGCCGGTCGGCATCCCATCGACGACGACGTTGGGATCATTCTTCAGCCCGTTGTAGAAGTCGGGGCTCACGTTGTCGGCCAGGTCGAGGTAATCCACCTGTCCGCCCTTGATCGCCGCCATCCAGGCCGACGTATCTTCGCCCATGTCGATGAATTCCATTTGATCCAGGTAGGGCAGCGGCTTGCCATCCGCGCCGTTCTGCCAGTAGTCCTTGCGGGCCGTGAGCAGGGCGCGTTCACCGACCGTATAGGTGTCCAGCGTATAGGGGCCTGTGCCGTGAGGCGCCTTGAGGAAGTCGCCTTCGAAGGTGCGGTGGTTCAGCATCAGGGCCGGGTAGTGGAACAGGTGCTCAGGCACGCCGATCTCAGCCCGGTTAAGGTTGAGCTTGACGGTGTAATCGTCCACCTTTTCGATGCCGGTAGCGTCCATGTAGGACATCAGGCCGGCAATCGAAGAGCCGACCTCCTTCTTGAACCACTCGCTCATCGTGAAAACCACATCGTCGGCGTTAAACTCGTCGCCGTTGTTGTGCTTGATGCCCTTGCGCAGGTTAAGCGTCCAGGTCTTGAGGTCGTCGCTCGCCTGGTAGCTTTCCAGCAGATAGGGGTGCGTGATATTGTCCTTGTCGGTGTAGGTCAGGTACTCGGCCACCTGGCGAAGCTGGTTCGACGGCGAAACCCATGAGAACTGCGCGGGATGGGTGACCTTCTGGACGCGGCTGGCGCTGATGAGCTTGCCGCCACGCTGGATGGCGCTGGTTGCAGCGGTCGGTGCCTGAGTGGGCGCGGGGGCCGCGGTGGCAACTGGAGCGGCTGTTGGCGGAACGGCTGTGGGAGCGGCCGCGGCCGTCGGAGGGACGGCGGTTGGCGGGACGGCTGTCGGTGCCGGTGCAGGGGTCGGTTGAGCACAAGCTGCCAACGCGGCTGCGCCACCGATCGACACGCCTAGCAAGGTCGCCATCCGCAGGAATTCGCGGCGGCTGATCCGGCCCTGGCGTAGTTGTTCCTGCAATTCCGGAACGTACGGATGCGGGCCGTTGCTGGGCTTCTTCTTGATGATCTCCATTGCTCACTTCTCCTGTCTGTGTGAATTTGTATGAGGTTTTCGGGGGATTCTACGTATCCCGTCTTGCAGGCAGTGGTAATCCGTTGGTTTGGCCTGGATGGCCACCTCCCTTCTACCCACGTTCGGAGGTATTCAAGCGATAAGCGATAGAGGAAAAAGGATCAGGCGCCCACGTGCCAGGACGCGCCCTCTGCTCGAATCAGGCGACCCAATATCATATCGCGAGTCTCGCTGATTTCGGCAAGCATGGCCTGACGTGCTGCTTCCACATCGTGGGCTCGCAGAGCCGCAACGATGCGCTCATGAGTGTGTACTTGAGATTTGCCTGCCCCGCGCAGCACCATGAATCGGGCCAGGCGATCGTGCAGATGTCCCAGCATCTGCGCCAGCTCCTGATTGCCGGACGCCTCTGCAACCAAATAGTGAAAGCGCCGGTTTTCGTCGGTGTACCGATCGTATGACTCATCGTCATCCCCGGTATAGCCGGCATGCACATGCTCCAACTCACACAGCGCTTCTTCCGTAATGGCGCGGGCGGCCCGTTCGACCGCCGCCAACTCGAGGATCTCACGCACCTCGAATAACTCATGCAGTTCTCGGAGGGTGATGCTCCTGACAAAATACCCTGAGCGGGGCTTGATGGTGATCAGCCCTTCCTGACTGAGCATCTGAAGGGCGTCGCGCAGTGGGGTGACGCTGCTGTTGTATGCCTTGATGAGCTCATCCAGATTGAGCCGTTCGCCCGGCCGCCGGTGCCCCATGATGATGGAGCGACGTAACTCACGATAGGCTCTGCTCTTGGACGTGCCGTCGACTTCTGTGTCTGACATTCCCGCACCTCACCTTGCTGCTGGCAAGGGGAGTATAGCACATCATATATGAGATTGCAAGTTATAAAATGTCTGAATCCATTATCTGATATGCCCTCATGGCTCTATGATATCTTAGATGTTGACAACTGATAGATCAGGCATATAATGTCTGTGCAAGACCTCGTTGAATCGGTTACCCTCGATTCTTATCCGACAGGAGCACATAGATGATCGCAACTCATGGCACCAGCATGACGAGCGCACATTATGCCCGGATGGGCGAGCAGGAATGCGCGAAGATCCATGCGGCGACATTGGAAATCCTGGAGCGCGTCGGCGTCGACGTGCACGACGAAAAAGCGCGCCGGATCCTGGTGCAGGGCGGCGCCCAGGCCGAAGGCATCCGTATACGCGTGCCCGAGTACATGGTGACGAAGGCACTGGCCACCGCGCCCAGGCGGATCACCCTTTGCGACCGCGACGGGAATGTCGCGATGCGCGCCGGTGGATATAACACTTACTATGGAGGCGGATCGGACTGCTTGAATATCCTGGACCACCGGACAGGACAGCGGCGCAAGCCCGTTTTGAAGGATGTGGTCGAGGCAGCTACGGTGATGGATGCTCTCCCGGAGATCGATTTCGTCATGTCGCTTTTCCTCCCGGAGGATGTCGATCAGCGTATCTACGACCGCTATCAAATGCAGGTCATGCTGAATAGCACGACCAAGCCCATCGTGTTCGTCTCCCCCGATTTCGAAGGCTGCGTGGCGGCGGTGGAGATGTGCGAAGTGGTGGCCGGCGGGGCAGAAGCCTTTCAACGCCATCCTTTTGCCACCTGCTACATCAACGTCACGTCGGGATTGATCGCCAATGCCGAGGCGCTGCAGAAATGCATGTATCTGGCCGAAAAAGGCTTGCCCCAGCTCTGGATCCCGCTGAATGCGGGCGGCGTCAATTCGCCGGTCACGACGGCCGGCTGCATGGCCTCAATGAATGCGGGCATCCTGTTGGGCGTCGTCCTGTCGCAGCTCGTCCGGCCGGGTGTGCCGATCGCGGTCCCCGGCTGGAACGGCGGTCCATACAACCTGAAGACGATGGTGGGCAACTATGTGCTGGCCGACGAGCAGGGCGTGCCGACCTCGATGGGGAAGCATCATGATTTGCCTGTTTTTGGCTTGGGCGGCTCGACCGATTCCAAGGTGCTCGATCACCAGTGTGGCATGGAGGCGACGATCAGCTTGATGACCGCTTTGCTGCATGGCGCCAACATCGTCCACGATGTCGGGTTCATGGACGCCGGCTTGCAAGGGTCGCTGCAGCTTCAGGTCATGTGCAACGATACCATCGGGTTCCTGCGCGCGGCGACCGCGGGCGTGACAGTGGATGATGAGACCCTGGCGCTGGATGTGATCGCGGAACTGGGCCCCACGGGCAACTACCTGGGCCACGATCACACGATCCGGCACTATAAGGAACCGTTCTACTCCAAGCTGGCCGACAAGGGGCCTTATTCGACGTGGGCGGAAAGGGGCGCGACGACGATGGAGCAACGCGCGGCCAGGATGGTGGATCGCATCCTGGCGACCCATACGCCCAAGCCGTTACCGGCCGAGGTGCAGGCCGGCATTCAGGCCATCGTCGAGCGCGAGCAGGCGTGGATCGACAGATAAAACTCATGGAGGAACCCTTGAGCGACGAAAAGCTCTTTTTCATGCGCGAACCCTGGCATTACGATCCCGGCTTCAAGCGTGCCGGACGTTCCAGCGACGATTTCGGCTTCGATACCCGAGCCTTGCACGCCGGCTTCCGACCGCTGGAAGGGATGGAGCGGTTCAACACCTTCACGCCGCCCATCATCGCCTCGATGACCTATCCCTACGAGCGATTTGACAGAATCCCGTACCCGGTCTATGGCCGCACCAAAACCCCGACAACCGCTGTGTTGGAGGAACGGTTGGCGGCCCTGGAAGGCGGCGAGGCCTGCGTGACCGCGGGCTCAGGTTCGCAGGCTCTGTTCAACCTGATCTTCACCATTGCCCGGCCTGGCGATAACATCGTCACAACGCTGAATATCTTTGGGGAAGGTTACAAGCAGGCTGCGGTCATCTTTCCTGAACGGTGTGGGTTGCAATTCCGGTTCGTCAAGGATCCCGCCGACCCACGCAGTTGGGATGCGGAGATCGACGGCCGCACCAGGCTGGTCTGGGTGGAAACCCCCAGCAATCCGTGCCTGTTCGTCACCGACATCCAGGCTGTGGCCGATGTTGCCCACTCTCACGGCGTGCCTCTGCTGGTCGATAACACGACCGCCACGGCAGCGCTGCAACAGCCGATGGCGCTCGGTGCGGATATCGTCTTGCTCTCCATCACCAAGTTCCTGGCGGGCAACGCCACCGTCATCGGGGGCGCCATCGTCGGGCCGGAAGCGCTGACCGAGGATATCCGCTGGAACACAACCGAGTTCATCGGCTCGATCATGCCGCCGTTCGATTCGTGGCTCACGCTTCAGTACCTGGAAACCCTGTCTATGCGCATGATGCGCCACAGCTCCAACGCAGAGGCCGTGGCGAACTTTCTGGCAGGTCATCCCAAGGTCAGCCTGGTGAACTACACCTGCCTGCCGTCACACCCACAGTATGCCCTGGCACAACGACAGATGAAGGCCGGCGGTGGCCTCATGTCCTTTGTCGTTCCCGGCGGCATCCCGGCCGCGGCCAGGGTTATGGACGGCTTCAAACTGGTGATTCATGCCGTCACCTTCGGCACCAGCCGGACGATCTGTATGCACCCCCGCACGATCACACATGAACACATGACACAAGAAGAGCGCGACGCGGCGGGCATCGATGACGGCTTGATCCGACTTTCGGTCGGCCTGGAAGATCCCGGGGATATCATTGCCGACCTGGATCAGGCACTGGCGAAGCTGTGATGAAAATGATTGACACCAGGGCGGACGTGTCATACAATTCTCTTGCCGATTGCGACGGCGCTGCATGTGACGGTCGCAGACTTCACGATGGAGGCGAGCAGACATGACGGACACAGCGAGTGTAGTGGGAGCCGGTCAGGCCGATATCAGCAGCCTGGTCAGCGCGCTGAGCAGCCCGGATCGGGACACACGCCAGAACGCCCGCGAGGCACTGGTGACCCTGGGTCGTCCAGCGGTCGGTCCGTTGATCCCGCTTCTGGACGATCGAAACGATCTCGTGCGGTGGGAGGCGGCCAAATCGTTGAGCGAAATCGGCGATCCGGCCGCGGCTCCGGCGTTGGTGAAGACGCTGGAAGACGAAGATCCTGGTGTGCGCTGGCTGGCCGCTGAGGGGTTGATCAAGATGCGTAGGGCCAGCCTGCGGCCTTTGTTCCAGGCGTTGATGGAGCGACCAGGCTCGCCGTGGTTGCGCGAGGGCGCCCATCACGTGTTGCACGATCTGGCCAGGTTGGGACGGGACGGCCAGGTGGTATCCGTCCTGGAAGCTCTGGGTGACGTCGAGCCCTCGGTGGCCGTGCCGGGCGCCGCTCGAAAGGCGCTGGATGCCATGCGATGACCCGGCGGAGGCCCGGAAGATGATGACGAAAGGCCCGCGTCACGCGACGCGGGCCTTTCGTCAATCGCCACGCTCTGGCGGATGCGCCTCCGCTGCGGAAATCGCCGACGTGCGTCAGCGCATCTCCTGCCCGCCGGTCACGTTAATCGCCTGACCGGTCATGTAGCTCGACTGGTCGGACGCCAGGAAGGCCACCACGTTACAGATGTCGTCGTAGGTGCAGCCGCGCTTCATCGGCACCTGATCGATGTACTTCTGGCGCACTTGTTCTTCGGTGATGCCCTGGTTCCGGGCGTACTGCTTGAAAAGGGCGTTCGGTCCTTCGTTCCACAGCGGCGAGTCGAGCAAATTGCCGGGGCAGATCGCATTGACGCGCACGCCGTATTCGGCCAGCTCCAGCGCGACGCTCTGTGTCAGACCGATACCGCCGAACTTGCTGGCCGCGTAAGCTGAATTCTTGTAGCTGCCTTTCTTGCCCGACTTGGAGTTGATCTGGATGATAGTACCGCTGCGCTGCCCTTTCATGATCTTCGCAGCTTCCTTCGCGACAAGGAAATAGCCGAACAGGTCGACGTTCATCACGGCGCGCCATTTCTCGGCCGGGAATTCGGTGATTTCGCCTGAAACCAGGATACCGGCATTCGCCACCAGGACGTCTAGCCTGCCAAATTCCGCCATGGCGCGGGCAAATCCCGCCTGGACCGAAGTTTCGTCGGCGACATCCATCTTGACCGCGATGGCGCGCTGACCGGTCTCTTTGGTGATCAGCTCAGCCGTTGCCTGCGCCTGTTCCAGTTTGATATCGCCCACGATAACATGGCACCCTTCGTGCGCCAGCCGGAGGCAAATCGCCTGTCCCAATCCCTGCGCCCCGCCGGTGACCAGCGCGACGCGATTCTCGAGTGTCTTCGTCATAGGTTTCTCCGTGTTGCGTGTCGGGCATTGCGTGTTGCGTGTTGCGTGTTCCGTTTGTCTTGCATCGAAAGGATCGGTGGCGATGTGAGGCTTACGCACCACGCACCACGCACCACGGACTACGCACCACGCAATACGCATTACGCTCCACGCTATTCCACCATCTGCCGCAGGAACTCCGCCTCCGCCTCGTTCGTCCACTCCCGTCCGCCCTTCAGGAGCGCGTGGACCGTCGGCAGCTTCTCTTTCAGATCGGTGACCGCGATGAGCGGCAGGTCTTTGATCTGCGGGTAGATGACGACCTTGCCCGGATAAATTGTGTCCATCAGTGCCTGCATGCCGTCGCGGGCCGCATCCAGTGAGCCGATGGCTGCCACCGAGCGGTTGGGCGACAAGGCGCCGGTTTCTGCCTGATACAACATGAAGCGTAGATCCTCGATGCTTGACGCCGAGTGGCCTATGACGCGCGTCTGCTTGAGATAGGCGTCGCTTAAATCCAGCGGCGCCATCGTTCCGCGGCCGACGCCAGCGAAGACGTTCATCACGCCCTCCGGGGTCAGCCAGGTGGCTGCATCGGCGATGAGCGCCGGGACGGGCGCCAGGACGATGATGTCGTCGAAGCCGGCGTCCCGGAAACGGGCCATGCCCTCAGCGTACGCGTCCTTGTTCATCGGGTTGAGGCAGATGAACTCGATTCCCTTGGCTTCCGCCTCCGCGGCGTACGAGTCGCGCAGATCGCCCAGCCGCAGGTCGCTGACGTCGGTGCAGACTATGACCGCCGGGTTATCAGCCACCTGGATGGCGCGCTGGACGTGCATCCGGCCCATCGGCCCGCCCGCGCCGACGAACCACGCCCGGCCGCCGGGCCTCAAGATGGAGCGCACCGGCACGTCGCTGTACGCGCGGGCGATGTCAGGCCCTTTGCCGCCGACATACACCCAGCGGTTGTAGTGCACGCGGCCCACGTCTACGTTGACCTTGCGTGCCAGCGGCCGGTCACCGATGATAGCGCACACGCCGAAGCCTGCCAGGCGCGGGCTGGTCGCCTCGATCAGTTCGGCCGTGGGCTCAAGCAGGATCAGATCGTCCACCGGCACGGCGACATCCGCGACCGAACCCTCCGCCACCTCGATGCCGAGCGCGGCCGCGCGCCCGCGCAACCAGGCGCCGAACGCAGCGGGCACGTCGGTCAGCAGCAGTTGAGCGGGGTGCGACTCCGCATCGAACCCCTTGCTGATCGTGTACGCCCCGCCCTCTGTCTCGTGCCCCTTGTCCTGCCCCCTGCCCCCTGATCCCTGGTCCCTGATCCCTGATTCCTGACCCCCGCCCACGATCCACGTTACGCCGCCCGGTTTCAGCCCCGTGCGGTATTTGAGCTCGTAAGCCGCGGTGACACACGCCCACGGCTCGGTGAGCGCGCTCTCGGCGTAGCCGGTGTCCGGCTTGACCGGGAGCAGGTAATTGCCGTCGTCGCCGTTCAGGATGCGCTGGTCGATCACGCCGTACTGCGAGAGTCCGCCTTGGATCATGTAGCCGTAGGCCATCCCCACGCCTTGATAGTAAATTTCGGCCTGGATGATGAAGCGATCGCCTACCCGGTACTGGCCGCGCAGGTTTTCTCCCACCCCGACCACGGTCATCGAGACCTCGTGCCCCAGCACCACCGGCTCCTTGCGGATGTCGCGGAAGATACGCGGGTGGTTTTCGCCTTGCCGGATGACTTTAATGTCAGAGAAGCACAGGCCGCAGGCATCATGGCGCACCAGCAGCTCATCGGGGCCGTAGGGGGGAAGGGGCACCTCGATGGGCTTGCCGTCCTGTCCTAAATTCTCCAGCCCGGCCCCGTAAAGCGGCCACAGGCGATTCGTCTTTTTGAGGGTTTCCTTACCTTTCCGGTATGTTTCCAGCTTATCGGACACCGGTTTCCTCCTTGGTAGGTGACTTCAACTCTGTCCCGAGAACGACGATGGACGATGGACCATAGATGATGGACCACAGACGCTGGCAGTTGTCTTGTCCTATGTCAGGATATTGACAGGGCTTGTGAAGTGTAGTAAGATGAAAGCAATCGAAAGTATTGCATAGAAATCCGAAAATGTCAATCATCGAGATCTCGAAGGAATTGTACCCCGAAGAGCGCCGAAACGAAATTCTCCGCCTGGTCAATCAAGGCGGGCGGGTCGCTGTGGCAGAGCTGAGCCAGCAGTTCGGCGTCTCCGAGGTGACGATCCGTGCCGATTTGCAGGTGTTGGCCGACCGTAACCTGCTGGTGCGCACGCACGGTGGCGCCATCCCGCCAGCGCGCGGCCCCTACGAGCTGTCACTGGCGGCGCGGCGGCAGCAACAGGTGGTCGAAAAAGGCCGCATCGGCTCTGCCGGCGCCGCCATGATCGTCGACGGTGATGCAGTCTTCCTGGACAGCAGCAGCACCACCCTCGCCATCGCCCAGTGCCTGAAAAATCACCGCCTCTTGACTGTCATCACCAACAGTCTGACCATCACCCAGGAATTACTGGACGCGCCGGGTGTCAACGTTGTGTTGTTGGGGGGCACCCTCCGGCGTGATACCGCCTCGCTGGTAGGCGGCGGACTGGAGATGTTGCGCCGGTTTAACATCCAGAAGGGCTTTTTTGGCGCCCACGGCATCAGCGTCTCCGAAGGCCTGACCGACGTGAGCCCTGACGAAGCTGAGCTCAAACGCCCACTGGTGGGGATGTGCCGCCAGGTCATCGCCACCCTGGACGACACGAAATGGGGGCGCGTGGGCCTGGTCTCGTTCGCCTCCCTGGCGCAGATTCACACTGTCATCACCGACGTCGGCGCCCCTGCCGGTTTGGTGGCCCAGGTGCGCGCGGCGGGGGTCGAGGTTGTGGTTGTTTGAAGCCGAATGGCGGAGATTGGGTATTGGGTATTGGATATTGGACGCTTGATGTTGGAAGCACCACGTCCGATCCGTGTGCCAATCCCCAATACCTAATCCCCAATCCCTAATCCCCGTATCCAATAACAAATCGCACAGCAAGAAACGACCGGTCACGAAATCAGTCACCGTCGCAATGATAAATCAAGCATAGGAGTCTTTCACACATGACACCCATCAAACCGCTGACGACCGAACAGGTGTCGGCCCTGATCGAAGAACAGGCCTTGACCCGTGAGGACCTGCTCGATTCGCTGCGCCAGATCATGGAGATCCGCGCGCTGGAGGAGAACATTTCGAGTCTGCTGACCAAGGGTGTGCTGAAGGGCGCGTCCCATCTCTACGCTGGCGAAGAGGCCGTGGCCGTCGGCGCCGTTTCGGCGTTGCGCGACGATGACCTGATCACCAGCACGCATCGCGGTCACGGCCATGCGCACGCGCACGGTGACAAAGCTGCGAAGACCTCCGAAGCCAAACAAGCGCACTACAATAGGATGATGGCCGAGGTGATGGGGAAAGCGACCGGCTACTGCAAAGGCAAGGGCGGTTCGATGCACATCGCTGACGTGGAGCATGGCAACCTGGGCGCCACCGGCATCGTCGGTGGCAACCTGCCCGTGGCCGTCGGCGCGGCGCTGGCGCAAAAGTTGCTGGGCACCGACCGGGTGGTGGTCTGCTTCTTCGGCGATGGCGCCTCCAACGAAGGCAACTTCCACGAGAGCCTGAACATGGCGAGCGCGTTCGATCTGCCGGTTGTCTTCGTGGCCGAGAACAACATGTACGGCATGTCGGTGCCGTGGAAGCACGTTACCAAACTCCCGGACATCGCCAGTCGCGCGTGCGCTTACGGCATCCCCGGGGAGGTCGTGGATGGCATGGACGCGCTGGTCGTGCGTGAGGCGGTCAGCCGAGCGGTCGAGCGGGCGCGCCGCGGCGAGGGGCCGACCCTGATTGAGGCAAAGACCTACCGCTACTTCGGCCATTCGCACTCCGATAACCGGGCGTACCGCACCCGCGAGGAAGAAGCCGAGTGGAAGCTGCGCGACCCGATCACCACGCTGAAGACCGACATGGAACTGATTGGCTGGCTGGGTGACGGGCAGTTCGACGCGCTTGATCAGCGCGTCAAGGACAAAATGGCCGCGGCGATGGCGTTCGCCAGCGCGTCGCCCGCGCCCGACCCGGCCGAGGCGCTGACCGACGTTTTCGCGCCGTCCAAAACCACCGCGGCGGACGTGACGGCGGAGGCGAAGCTGCGCGAACGCGTGCGCAGCACTCCCGACATGCGCCAGATTTCCTTCGCCCAGGCGTTGATCGAGGCGGCTCGCGAAGAGATGAAGCGGGACGAGCGGGTTTTCATCATGGGCGAAGACGTCGGACTTTACGGCGGCGCGTATGGCGCCACCCGCGGCCTCTCCAAGGAGTTCGGTGATTGGCGGGTGCTGGACACGCCGATCTCCGAGGCGACCATCGGCGGCGCAGCGGTCGGCGCGGCCATGGCCGGCATGCGGCCCGTCGCCGAGATCATGTACGTCGATTTCACCCCATTGGCGATGGATCAGATCGCCAACCAGGGTGCCAAGAACCGCTACATGTTCGGTGGCAAGACGGCTGTCCCGATGGTCATCCGCACGGAGGGCGGCGCGGGGCGGGCCATCGCCGCGCACCACTCGCAGAGCCTCGAAGCGCTGTGGACGCACTTCCCCGGCATCTACGTCGTCATGCCGTCCACGCCGTATGATGCCAAGGGCCTGCTGAAGGCCGCCATCCGTGACGACAACCCGGTGATGTTCATCGAGCACAAGATGCTCTACGGCACCAAGGGCCCGGTCCCGGATGCTTCGCAAGACTACATCATCCCGCTCGGCGTCGCCGACATCAAGCGGCCCGGCAAAGACGTCACGCTGGTAGCTTACTCCCGCATGGTGCTGCGGGCGCTCGAAGCCGCTGAAATCCTGGCGAAGGAGGGCATCGACGTCGAGGTGGTGGACCTGCGCAGCCTCAAGCCGTTGGACACCGACGCGATCATCAATTCGGTGAAGAAGACCGGCCGGCTGGTCGGCGTGACCGAAGCGTACGAGAATACCAGCTTCATCAACGAAGTGATGGCAGTGGTCAATGACCTCGCCTTCGATTACCTGGATGCGCCGATGGTGCGCGTCGCGGCGCTCAACGTGCCCATCCCGCGCGCCGAGGTGCTGGAGGATCAGGCTATCCCCAACGTGGGCCGTATCGTCGCTGCTTGCCGAAAGGTGGTCAAGTAATGGCAACCGATGTCTACATCCCGAAGTTCGGCCAGACCGTGGAGGAGGTGACGCTGCTTCAATGGTTGGCTGAGGACGGCGCGGAGGTCAAGAAGGGCCAGGAACTCCTGGAGATCGAGACCGACAAGACGACCTTCTTCGTTGAAGCCGAAGCCGGTGGCACGCTGCATCGTGGCCCGTTCGAGCCCGGCAAAGTTATCCCGGTGCTCGAGGTGGTTGCGATCATCGGCGGGAAGGGCGAACGGTTTGGCGCAGTAATGGGGGGCGGGGACGCGGGGACGGGGAGACAGGGAGACAGGGAGACAGGGGGACGCGGAGACGCGGGGGGAGTTCTGGTTGCTGGGGTGGCGGGCGTTGCCCCCCTCGAAGCCGTCGCTGTGTCACCCGACCGCCGTGTCGCTGTGTCGCCCCGGGCGCGCAAGCTGGCTCAGGAAAAAGGCATCGACCTGGCCCAGGCCGACATCATCCCGACGGGAGGCGAGGGCGTGCGCATTGCCGAGCGCGACGTGCTGGCCTACCTGGCGTCGGCCCCGAAAGCCACGCCAGTGGCCCAGAAGCTGGCTGCGGAGCTTGGCGTGAACCTGCGCGGCGTCACCGGCACCGGCCCGCGCGGCCAGATCACGCGCGAGGACGTTGAGGCGGCGCTTGAGCGGAGGAGCGGAGGAGCGGAGGGGCAGAGGGGCAGGGGAGCAGGGGAGCAGGGGAGTAAGCCGGCGGAAGCACCTGAATCGACCCGGCTTCCAATATCCAATACCCAATATCCAATACCCCAGGAAATCACCGAACGCATCCCGCTCAAAGGCGTCCGCGCCATCATCGCCGACCGGATGGGCACCAGCGTGCATACGACGGCCCGCGTCACCCTGATGATGGAGATCGACGCGACCGAGTTCGTGGCGATGCGCGAGCGGCTGAAGGCCAAGGTGGCGGAAGAGTGGGGCTTTGCGCCAGGTTACAATGATCTGCTGGCGAAGATCGTGGCGAACGCGCTGCGGAAGTTCCCCTACGTGAACGCCCGCCTGTCTCCTTCGACAGGCTCAGGACAGGCTCCCGATGCGGTCGAGCTGCTGGCGCACATCAACATGGGCATGGCCGTCGATACTGAGCGCGGCCTGCTGGTGCCGGTAATCCGCGATGCGGACAAGAAGACGCTGCGGCAGTTCGGGACGGAGTTCCGCGCGATGGTAGACCGGGCGCGTAAAGGGCGCTCGCTGCCTGACGATTTATCGGGCGGCACCTTCACCATCACCAACCTGGGGATGTTTGACGTCGACGCGTTCACGCCGGTCATCAACCTGCCGGAGGCCGCGATCCTGGGCGTCGGTCGCATCGCGCCGAAGTGGGTCTACCGGCCCGAGTCACCGGCCGCGCCCGTGCTGCGCCAGATGTGGACGTTGAGCCTGGTGTTCGACCACCGTCTGGTGGATGGCGCACCGGCCGCGCGGTTCCTGCAGTACATCAAGGGACTGGTCGAGGAACCGTATTTGCTCTTGGCCGAATGACCCGCCTGAGCGGGTGAGAATCCACCTGCTTCACCGCTAACCTCAATCAAAGTCATCCTGAGCTCGGCGAAGGGTGACTTTGTTTATTGTGGTCCTGTCCTTAGCAACTTTATTTTGACGCCTTTTGGATTGTGCGATAGAATCCTTGAGACCCTCCTTGCATCGTACCTTATATGGTCGGCCGAGAATTCGAGATTGGCTGTTCGCATGAGGCCTGAATGTCGCGTGACACGCGAGGATGGTTTTTTCCCGTGCCTCTTGCCCCGAATGAGCGTCATTAACTGATAGGAGCCTCAGTAATTCACTTACGGAGCGGACAACCCCATGCCGAAGCAAATCCTGATCGTAGATGACGAGCCTGTGCTCTTGAATGCCATCCGGCGGATGCTGACCCTGCGCGGATATGCGACGCTTGTCGCCGGCAATGGCGTCGAGTGCCTTGAGGTGCTGGCTCATCAACCCGTGGACCTGCTGATTCTAGATGTAATGATGCCAGAAATGGATGGCTGGGAGGTTTTGCGACAACTGAAGAGCCAGGGCAAGGAGGGCGCGGTTCCCGTGATGCTCCTGACAGCTAAGTCGCAGCCGATAGACAAAATGCTGGGGTTGAAGGTCTTCGGCGTCAAGGAGTATGTGACCAAACCTTTTGCCAAGAATGATCTTCTGGAGAGGGTCGAGCGGATCCTGGGAGAAGCCTGAAAGGGAGCCAGCCATGGCAGCGGAAGACGATTTTCAGGTTCGATTCTACGAAAACGTGATGGAGAGTATCCCGATTGGGACGCTGGCGCTTAATTCGGAGTTGGTGATCGCCAGTCTGAACCCTGCGGCGGAACGCATCCTGGCTCTCGAACCACAGCAATTTGTCGGATACCCACTGCAATTCCTGGCTGGCACCGTTTTGGAGCCAGATGGCGCTCAGAGCCTGGTGTCCGCGGTGCAATCTGTCTTGAAGGATGCAACCCAGTTTTCGTTCGAACTCAACCTCTCGGATACGATCATCGAAGTGAACGCATCCCCGTTGCTCGGCCATCAGGGCGCGGTGATGGGTGCCCTGGTTTTGCTGACCGATATTACCGAGCGCAAACGGCAAGAGGCGATCCTGGAAGAGACCAACTCCAAGCTGGCGCGTGCTCAACGAATGGCGCATATCGGCAGTTGGGAACATGATCTCGCCACCGGCGAGCTGAGTTGGTCGGAAGAGATGTACCACGTCCTGGGTTTTCCGCCGTACATGCCGATGACCCTTACCGAAGCCGTCCGCGTATTTCCGCCTGAGGAGTTGGAGCGATTCAAGAGTGCCGTAGCTGCCGCGATCATCGACGATGCGCCGTACAGCATGGATTACCGTATCGTGTGGTCGGATGGCTCCGTCCGCTACATCCATGACGAGGGCGAGATTACGCGTGATGATCAGGGTAAAGCGATCTGGATGTACGGCACGACTCTTGACATCACCGAGCGCAAGCTCGCCGAGGAGGCGTTGCGCCAGCGCGTCGAAGAATTGGCCGCGCTGTATGCCACATCACTCGACCTTACGGCGCCCCATCATCTGCCCGACTTGCTTTATGCCATCGTTGAGAGAGCTGCCCGGCTGTTGAACGCGCCGAGCGGTGGCTTATACTTGTGCGAGCCAAAACACCAGCAGGTGCGCTGTGTGGTGAGCTACAACACTCCCCGTGATTATACCGGTGTCGTGCTCAAATACGGGGAAGGCGCTGCGGGCACTGTCGCGCACACCGGGCAGCCGTTGATCGTTGACGACTATCGCGTTTGGTCCGGTCGAGCCGGGGCTTTCGAGGGGGATCAGCCGTTCGCGGCCACCCTCAGCGTGCCACTGGTGTGGCAGGGGCAGGTGACCGGTGTCATCCACGTTCTGCATGACACTGAAGCCCGGTATTTTACCAGTGATGACCAGGAATTGCTGACCTTGTTTGCCCATCAGGCGGCCATCGCGGTTGAGAATGCGCGGCTTCTCGATCGGGCGCACGATCATGCGATGGAGCTGGAGCGACGAGTGTCCGAGCGCACCGCCGAATTGTTACAACGTGAGGCTTCGCTCCGCCTTGCCAACGAGCAGTTGCAGCAGCTCAGCCGGATGAAAAACGACTTTGTCGTCAGTATCTCGCACGAGTTGCGCACGCCACTGACCAGCATCAAGGCGTATCATTATTTGCTCGACCACGGCAAAGCCGACATGCGCGAGCAATACATGGGCATCCTGAATCGTGAGACCGAACGCCTGCAACAGTTGATCGAAGATCTGCTGGATATCTCGCGCCTGGAGCTCGGGCAAACACGGCCCACGCTGGCGCCCGTGGATATTAACCAGTTGGTGACGTTGCTGGCCCGCGACCGGATGGTCCTGTTTGCGAACCGCGGTATCACCCTCCAGGTTTTGACCGAGTCCGGCCTGGCGCCGATCCATGCCGATCAGAAAATGCTCAACGAAGTGTTGGCCCATATTATGACCAACGCCTTGAACTTCACTCCGCCCGGAGGAACCGTAACGCTAAGCACGCAGGCTCAAGACTGGGACAGCCGGACCTGGCTCACCTTTGCTGTGGCCGATACCGGCCCCGGCATCGCGCCGGAAGAACAAAAGCACATCTTTGAGCGCTTCTTCCGCGGGGAAGCGGCAAGCCGGCTGAATGTGTCCGGCACAGGGTTGGGACTTTCGATCTGCCGGGAAGTCATCCAGTGCCAGGGGGGGCGGATTACCGTGGACAGTGAAGTCGGTCAAGGGAGCAAATTCACCGTATGGCTGCCCACAAACTCCCCGGAGATTCGCATGACTGCACAGTAGGGGCAATGCCTTGCGCCTGCCAAGGGCGATCGCAAGGGATCGCCCTTGAGGCCGCAGCATCTCGAATCGGTTACATGGAACGCGCCATCATCAATCGATCCCCAACATCCAGCTTAATTTGCCCACGGTGAACCGGTTGCGATACCAGTGCCCCTGCTGACTGCCCTGGGCGATCTCTTCATCGTCCAGACCCACTTCGATGCCGGTGACCGGGCCACCAGCACGACGCAGCCAGCCCTCCATCTCGGCGACGGTCGGCACAGTGGCCGCGATGCGTTGGATCTCATCCCAGGTCGCCACGATCCGTGCCTTCAGTTGCTCGAACGCCGCGGGGCTCTGATCCAGGAAAGGCGCCTGGATGGTGACGACCTGATCTGCGATGGCGCCGAAAGCCGAGCGAATGATCCGCACCTGTTCTTCCCGGTCGAACATCGGCAGGCTGGCGAGCCGGGCCGCGGCCTCGGCGCGCGACATCCCCCGGACAGCCTCGTAGCGCCGCGCACTGATCAGCACGGCGATGCCCACCTTGGCGCCATGCAGCACCGAATGTCGGCTCTCGCGCAGCAGCTTCATCTCCCAAAAATGCGAGATGTGGTGCTCGCAACCCGAAGCCGGCCGCGTCTCACCGAAGTCCAGCATGCAGAAGCCGGACTCGATCAGCCCGTCGAACAGTGTCCTGACCCCCTCCTCCGAGCGGGCTGCGACGGCATCCGCACGTTCGGCGCCGGCCCAGGCCGCCGCGCGCGACCGCCGGGCGATTTCCGCATCGTACGGCTCACCCCACAGCAGCCGTCCCAACTCCCAGTCAGCAGTTGAAGTGAGCTTTGCCAGCAGGTCGCCGAACCCGGCGGCAACGAGCTGCTGCGGCGCCGCGCACAGCGTCGGCAGGTCGGCAAAGACGGCCAGTGGCCCTTGGGCGTTCACCGTGATTTTGGCACCGTCGATGACCATCGGCGCGCCAATCGACGTGAAACCGTCCACCGATGCCGCGGTGGGCAGGGAGATGAAGTCCGCGCCCGTACGATGGCTTACGAAGCGTGTGATGTCGGTAATGGTGCCGGAGCCGACAGCCAGGAAGGTTCGCGGCGTTCGGTCGAGAGCCAGCATGACCTGGAAGACGTACCGTGCGTCGGCAATCACATCGGCGCCCTCCAGCAGGATCGGGAGGACATCCCAGCCCTGGTCCCGCAGCGCTGACTCAGCCCGTTCACCCAACGCTGTGTAGGTATTATGATCGGCGATGAGGGCAAAACGCGTCGCCCCGCGGTCGCGGCAGAAGCGAATTAACTCGGATAAGGCACTTGAACCGATGTAAACGGGCAGGTGGGGAGCTGTCATAATCATCCCTTCGTGTCGAGAGTTCTCAAAAAGCCGGTGGATGGCCAAGCGTCGCCAGTGTAGCACGCGCTCCGAGTGTCGTCAAAGAACAGCATGGGCAGGGGTGCGGTTCAGAGTTTTGCACGGGAAGTGATCTCACAGCGAGCAGGCGTCGTCGCGAGTAATGTGAAGACAAGGTTTTGGGCGTTGAACATGACAAGCAAGCGCGAGGTGATACGATGTCTGACACAATGATGCCAGGAAAGGAAGTAGCTACCCTCGCTGGTGGCTGCTTCTGGTGTTTGGAAGCGGTGTACGATCAGTTACGAGGTGTTGAGGATGTCGTCTCCGGTTACTCCGGCGGTCACGTGAGGAACCCGAGCTATCATGAGGTATGTACCGGCGCCACCGGGCACGCCGAGGTCGTGCAGGTAACATTCGATCCGAAGGTGATCAGTTTTCGAGAGCTCCTGGAGGTGTTCTTTACGATCCACGACCCGACGACGCTCAACCGGCAAGGCGCAGATGTGGGCACTCAATACCGCTCCGCGATCTTTTATCATGGCCCGGAACAGAAGGCAACCGCCGGACAGGTGCTCCGTGAGATTGAGGCCGCGAAGATATGGCCGGCGCCCATCGTTACCGAGGTGACACCGTTCACGGCCTTTTACCCGGCCGAAGACTACCACCAGGAGTACTTTGCCCGTAACCCCGACCAGGGTTACTGCATGGTCGTCATCGCGCCGAAGGTTGCCAAGTTCCGGAAGCAGTACTTGAGCAGGCTGAAGAAATAGCCATGATGGTATCTTTTCAATAATCCGGGGTAGGGGCACGGCCTTGCGCCTGCCCGCTGGGGCGACCGCGAGGGTGCGCCCCTACAAATTGAGAAGATACGCCATGATGAATCTTCTCAATGGGTGATGTCAGGCCTCCATCGGCAGGATGATCGCTGAGGGGTGGGCGGGGTCGTGGTAGACCGCCTGGTCCGCAGCGATCAGTCTTGTCGTGGTGGCCAACGGTTCCCCGTGGCCAGGGTTGCGACCGAAGCGAGGGTGCGCGCCGCTGGACACCTGCACGCGGATACGGTGGCCGCGGCGAAACCGATACGCGGTTGGCCACAGGTCGATCCAAACGCAGAGGCAACCATCCATCTCCGGCGCAGGCTGGCCCGGTCGCAGCCGCAGCAGCCCGTCGCAGATGTTGACCGACTTGCCTGTTGGATCGACGTCACAGAGCCGGGCGAAGAAATCGGTGTGTTCCAGGCTGGAGCGGACATACAGCTCCACGGAGACCGGGCCGATGGCCTCACAGTCGCGATCGAGTACGGCGCCGGTGTAGGTCAGGACGTCCGGCCGGGCCTCCAGCGCCCGGTTGTCCTTCGGGCCGGCGCTCCCGTTGAGCAGAACACCGCCGATGGACGGCGTGGGATCGGCCGGATCATAACGGTAGCGATCGGGCGGCGACTCGACGGGAAGCTCGGGCGCCAGGCCACCGGCCGGCTGCAGATGCCACCGCTGGGGTCGATAGCTGGCGGGGGGCCACGCCGGGAGATCGCGCCATTCCTGCGCGCCCATCATGAAAATGCGCACCGGCGCCTCGCGCAGCCCGCTGCGGTCATCGAGGAGCTGGGCCTTGAACCAGGCCAGCGCCTCGATAATTCCCGCTTGAGCGGCGGCCATAGACGTATGCGTCCACGGGCCGATGGTCAGATAGGGATTGCGTCCGGCCTGCCAGAGCGCCGCATAGTCCTTGAGCTGCCAGGGCAGGAACAGATCGTACCACCCGGTGAGCATGTTGACGGGTGCCCGCACCTGGGCGGCCGTGCCGCTGAAGTCCACCTCGTGCCACCACGGATCGCCGGGGTCACTGTGTTCCAGCCATTCCCGCCAGTACCGCCTCGGGCTTCCTACGGCGAGTTCGTCCATGTCCCACACCGGCAAATGGTTGTAGATGGGCCGGAGCTTGCGATCCGAGCCGAACAAGGCTATTTGGCCCCCCGGCCTCTCCTGCGTGCTGATGAGGTACACCCAAAACAATGCATCGTCGAGCGAGCCGGCGCCGCCCGCGTGATTGTGGCCGCTGAACTCGGATGCCGTGATCTGGGGGGCCATCGCCTTCAGCATCGGCCCGGCGTCCCGCGCGATGGCCCACTGGACAAAGCCGAGGTAGCTCGGTCCCAGGGTGGCCACGTCGCCCGAGAACCATTCCTGCGTCTTTAGCCACTCCAGCGTGGCCAGGCCGTCCGCGCGCTCGTTGCGGAAAGGATTGAACTCGCCGCCCGATCCGAACGTGCCCCGGACGCTTTGGATCAGCACCTGGAAGCCGCGCTCGGCGAACGGCCGTCCGTATTGGAAGCCGATGTACCCCCGCCGCCCGTAGGGTGAGCGCACAAGGATGGTCGGCGGCTTGCCATCCCCGCGTGGGCGGTAGTGATCGGCGAGCAACACGGCGCCGTCGGGCGTCGGCACCTTCACGTCGCGTTCGATGACCAGGTCGCGCGTGCTGGCCGGCGGCAGCTTGAGGATCCAGTCGGCCAGACGGCCTGTGAGGTTCAGGTTTGGCATAGAGATTAAAGTCCTACAATCGATAAACGCGTGCTTCAAACGGGCGCAGCGCCAGCCGGTGGATATCCTCGGTCGCATCAACCGGGTAGTTGCTGATCAGCAGCTCCTTGCCGGCGAAGGTGATGTGGCCGGGCAGCTCGAACACGGGTGTACCCTGGCCGAAGTTCAACATCACCAGCAGGCGGTCGTCCTCTAAGGTGCGGGTGAATGCATAGATCTCCGGATGGTCGTCGAGGATCAGGTCGTACGAGCCGTAGACCATGACCGGGTTCTCTTTGCGCAGCCGGATCAACTCCCGGTAGTAGTGCAGGATGGAGTTGGGATCAGCGAGCGCCTGCCGGACGTTGATCGTCCGGTAGTTCGGGTTGACCTTGATCCAGGGGGTACCCGTAGTGAAGCCGGCCTCCGGCCCATCGTCCCACTGCATGGGGGTCCGGGCGTTGTCGCGGCTCCTGGCATGGACGGCCGCCAGCGCGACCGCGGGATCGATGCCTTTTTCTTCCACCGCCTCCCGGTATAAATGGCGGGTGGCAAGATCCCGGTAGTCGTCGATCGACTCGAACGCAACGTTGGTCATGCCGATCTCTTCGCCCTGGTAGACGTAGGGCGTGCCTTGCTGCATGTGCAGGAAGGTGCCCAGCATCTTCGCTGACTCCACCCGATAGCGGCCATCATCGCCGAAGCGCGAGACCGACCGAGGCTGGTCGTGATTGCTCAGGTACAGGCTGTTCCAGCCACGACCTTCCAGATCCTTCTGCCAGCGCGTCATGATCCGCTTCAGATCCGCCAGGCGCCAGGCCCTGACGCCGCTGACTGCTGCCGGGCTGAGATCGGCATCGAGATCCATGTGCTCGAACTGGAACAGCATGCTGAGCACCCCGGTTTCCTCGTTGGTGATTTCGGCAGCTTGCCGGGTGGTTGTCAACGGGGTCTCACCCACGGTGAGGAGATCGTACCTGGAAAGCACCTCGCGCTTCATCTCGCCAAGGAATTCCAGCAGCCGCGGCCCGTGCATGAAATACTGCCCGCCGAACTGATAGCGATCGGCGGTGACAACCGGCGCGTCCGGCAACCCTGGCACCTTCGAGATCAGGTTGATGACATCCATGCGAAAGCCGTCGACGCCTTTTTTGAGCCACCAGTCCATCATGGCGAACACTTCCGCACGGACCTTGGGGTTTTCCCAGTTCAGATCGGGCTGCTTCCGGGAGAACAGGTGGAGGTAGTATTCGCCCGTTGTCTCGTCGTACTGCCAGGCGGAGCCGCCGAAGAAGGACGCCCAGTTGTTCGGCTCGCGGCCATCCTTGCCGGGACGCCAGATGTAGTAGTCGCGGTAGGGATTGTCTTTGGATTTGCGCGCTTCGACAAACCAGCGGTGTTCGTCTGAAGTGTGGTTCACCACCAGATCCATCACGAGCCTGATGCCCCGCTGGTGCATCCCGGCGAGCATCTCCTCCCAATCGGCCAGCGTGCCAAACTCGTCCATGATGTCCTGGTAGTCGCTGATGTCGTAGCCGTTGTCGTCGTTGGGCGACTTGTAGACCGGGGAGAGCCAGACGACGTTCACGCCGAGCGCCTGGAGATAGTCAAGCTTGCCGATGATCCCGCGCAGGTCGCCGATGCCGTCGCCGTTGCTATCGCAGAAGCTGCGGGGATAAATCTGGTAGACGACGCTTTCTTTCCACCATGCTTTTTTCATGTGTCGCCTCCTCCTCAGGCGGCATTTGCTGAATTCCATCGGATATTGTACCGAGCCGGTCGCCCTACGGTTGAAACCATAGGCTGGCAACCCGCAAACCTGCTGAAGCAGGTTGACGATGGGCTGGCCAGTGCGTTTCAACGCACTTGTGGTACCAGGCGACGAGAGCCTGCCTCGCTGTATCGGGCATTTCAATCGCCGCAATCGTCGCTCGCCGCACTAGCGACCCGCACCAATCCGCTTCAGCCCGGCGTTTTCGCGCAGCATCCTGCGGACAACGCCGGCAGCAATTCCGAATTTGGCTCTGGGTCAGGACACTGGCGCCATCCCACCGCGCCGCCGAGCGTTGAAACGCCCGGCTCAAGCAGATGCAAGTCGGTCGAGACCGACTGGTCGGCCCGGCCCAACCGGCTTCAGCCGGTTTCCACCTGCTTCAGCCGGCGGTTTCAACCGCCGGCGGGCGACTTCGGATAAGCGCCCAGATCATATTGGGAATCGCTGCAACGCCGGGGCCGGGGCTGGGCTTTACAAAACTTCCCTTCTGGCGGATAATAGACCCGCCGCCTTTTGGGCGAGTTATCCGTGGAATAGTTTACCCCTACTTGTCTACCGTGCGTCCGTTCCAACGAGGGAGACAGACTCACATGATAACACGACGTGGTTCTTCCTTTCCAATATCGATCCTGGTGGTTTTTAGCGTAGCAGTGGTCGCGGTGATCCTGCTTGGCGCATGCAGTACGCCACCCAAGCCTGAGGTGACTCCTACAACTCCTACCCTTGCGCCGGCTACCACGACCGGCGCCGCGACGGCCTCGCCAGCCGCGGTTGCGCTGGCAACAACAGTAGCGCCTCAGCCGACATCCACGGCGACCCAAGAAGCAACGCCGACGCCGCTACCGCGGCCCACCGCGTCGCCAACACCTACCGCGCTGCCGCCAACGCCGACGAGCGCGCCTTCGCCAACTGTCACAGCCACGACCCCTCCTACGGCCACTGCTACGCCCCGCCCTAAGCCCACCGCCGTTGCGACGCGTCGGCCAGCCGTGAGCCCCACGCCCACCATCGCGGGCGTGCCCCAAGGCATTGTCTGGGATGCACGATTGACCCAGCGCGGGGTGACGGTGATTCTGGCCGAGGTTCAGCCCGGACAGGGTTACTGGCGGCTGGTCCAGGCACAGTGGTTCGACGTGAACGATCCGCCGTTCGTCGGCCAGCACAACATCTTCGTTGATACGCTCGATGCAACCGGCAAGCGCCAGGTCGGTGTGCCGATACGCCTGGCTGCTCCTGACGTTCGGGACATCTTCGGGTATATCGGCACCGAGGAGAAAAACGGGGAATCTTATGCCGCCAACTTCCCCATGTACAAGATCGCGCCCGCCTACCGTGTGGAGCCTGCGGACGGGGCGCCGGCCGACGCAGTCGTCGGTATGGGCCTGGGCAATATCGAGCACCCGGACCTTGCCATGCTCACCAGTTACGGCTTCACGTGGCAGTGGAGCCTCGGGGGAGGAGGCGTGCCTGTCGCCACACCGGTGACAGCGGGCACCGGCCCAGGTGATGCCCTGACCATACCGGGCGGCGCGATCCGGTTGGCGTTCCGCCAGCGCATCTGGTACGCGTTCAATTATGCCGGTGACAAATCGCCGATCTTGATCCAGATGGGCGTGTCCCCAGCCGGCGCGGTCTCTTTCGCGATATGGACACAGGACAACGTCAAGCGATGGGCAGAGGGGAATCCCGAGGATCCGTTGGGACGCGGCACGCCGAACACCGATTATGGCGGTGACCTGATTTGGACCGGTAACTTTAATGAGTCGGGTATCTACTACGTGGTTGTGGATCAGACTGGCCCTTACACGGGCAGCTTCACCCTTAGGGTGTCGGGCACGGGCGTTTCGTCCGCTGGACTCAGCCAGTAGCCGTGTCATGACGCCAGGATAATCCTTCGAGAGGTGATGGGGGAAATCAATCGGAAGGAATGATTTGTGCTGCCGGCAGGGAGAAGCTAAACGTGCTTCCTTTGCCGATCTCGCTGGTTATGCTGACTTGCCCGCCCAGCTTATTCACGATCCGCCGTACGATGGACAGGCCCAGCCCATATCCTTGAATCGGGCGCTGTTCGAGCCGCGCAAATGGGACGAACAGACGGGCCTGCTCCTCAGGCGATAGACCCGGGCCGTTGTCGCTGACCCAGAAGCGCACCATGCCGCCGGCTTCTGTCGTCGCGCCCAGCTCGACACGCGGTGGCTCGCCGCCATACTTGATGGCGTTACTCAGATAGTTTACCCACACTTCCTCCACCCAGGCAGCATAGCCGAGGGCAGCAGGCCAATCCTCCGGCTGCACGATCACCGCCGCACAATCGCGAGCCATATCGCCCACACGGTCCAGGGCGTCGGCCACGATCCGGGCCATTTCCAAAGGCTCGACTCGGACCTCCACCTTGCGCACTTCGGCCAACACGAGCAACTCCTCGACGATCGTGTTCATCCTCTGCACGTTTCGCGTGATGCCCTGTAGCATCGGGTAACAGGCGCTTGTACACGTCTCACCTGAGAAGTCATTCAGGGCCTCGGTAGCGAGGAGCGTGGCATGGATTGGATTCCTGAGATCATGGGCGACCGTGTGGGCGTAGGCGTCCAACTCATCGTTGCGCGCTTGCAGGTTGTTTGTTAGCTGCACCAATTTGTCAACCAGCCGTGCCTTTTTGATCGCGATTGCCGCTTGAGCAGCGAAGGCACTGACCAACCGTATCTCGTTCTCACAAAATGGCCCCGTTTTTTGGTCGTCGGTGATGTTGATGACCCCGATGACCTCCTGATTTACTTTGAGCGGCACCCCTAGCACACGACGAAAGGGGCCATGCACAGAATCTATTGAGCTGTCGCTGCCCGCCCGGTGGTTTTCGGCCATCAAGGGCTTACCCGTCCGGGCAACACGGCTTGAAAGGCCCTCGGCAAGGCGAAATGGGATGCCTCTATGGTCGCCCGGCAGCTTGTGGCTGACAACTCGCTCCAGCGTCTTTCCGTCGGGCTGGAGCAGGTACAGATCGCCCATGCGGGCGTTGAGCAAGGTGGCCGCCCGCCTGACGATCTCCTCGAGCAGGGAATGTAAATCCGGCTGGGCGTTGATCTCCAGTGAGGTGTCGTACAAGGCGGCCAGCTCGGCGGTCCGGCGTCGGATCGCTTCCGTTGCGTGCCTGCGCTCGGTGATATTGCGGCTGACGCCGTGAACCTCGACTTTGCCGGTTTCCTCGTTGAGGTAGTAGTGGGTTACCGCCTCAGTCCAAACGCTCGCGCCGTCTTTGCAGGGCTGCTCGATCTCGTCCGTGTAGGAATGGTTGCCGTCCTGGCCGGCAAGGCAGTGTTCCGCCCGGCTCTGGATGAGCTGAATCAACTCTTGCCGGGCATGGGGCATCAGCGCATCAGCCGCTGGGCTGGCGATAACTTCCTCCGCCGTGTATGCTCGCAGTCGCTCGACCGACGGGCTGACGTAGACAAAGCGCATCGTCTCAGGATCGAGGGTCCAAACGACATCTTCCATGTTCTCCGCCAACAGGCGATATTGTTTCTCGCTTTGGCGCAGGGCCTCCTCGGCCTGCTTGCGTTCGGTGATGTCGGTAATGCCGCTGAGGATCACACGTTCGCCTTTAAAATCGGTCAAGGCCGAGGAGATCAGCCCCCAGAATGTCTCACCGTTGGCACGTTTTAGAAGCACTTCGCGATGGCTTATTGAGCCTGTCCGCAAAATTTCCCCGACGATAGACGGTCGATGGGCCGGATCCGCATAGAAGTCGGTCGCTTTCCGCCCAATGGCCTCTTCCTGAGGCAAGCTTATCAACTTCGCTGCGAGCGAGTTGACATATTGAAACGTGTGATCGCTCAACCGTACCAGAAACAACGGCACCGGCGCAACATCCACCATCAGACGAAAGCGTTCTTCGCTCTCGTACAGGGCTTGCGCGGCTTGTCTGCGCTCAGTGATATCGTGTAAGACAAACAGGCGGCCCAACATGCCGCCCCGTGTGTCCTGGATGGGAGAGATGCTCAAGTCATAACAGCGCTGCTGATCGTTTGCGCTGACGGTGATTTCTTCATTGCAAGGGAGGTTTTCTGGGTGTGAGCGGAAGATGTCAGCCCACGTCGCGGGCAGGGCATCGGGCCTTGCACCAATATGGCGGGGAGAGAGCTGGCAGGCAACCTGCGCGGCGCGGTTAAAATCCACAATGTGCCCGTGTATGTCCAGCACGATCACCAGGTCGGAGATGTGTTCCATGACGGCGTCGCGCGCCACCGGCATGACATTGAACATCTGAAAGCGCAACAACGCCCAGACACAGAGCAGGTCTATCACGATAAACAGCGTGACCGTGAGGTTGTAGCCCCAAATGGGCGTGACACCGAACTGCGATAGCGCGTTAAGGACCATGGGGATCATAATCCCCAGCAGGATCAAGAGCGTGTTTCGGGCGTGCTGGGCCCGGGTCCGCATTGAGCTGATCAGAAGCCCACAGGCGATCAGCAGCAGGATCTCCGAGTAGACAAAATGAACCCAAAACCACACTCCCTGGGCGGCAAACGAGACAGGCAGGAGATCGGCCGCCATTGAGCCAAAGTCATACCGAAAAAGCAAAGGAAAGTGGGAGGTCAGCGCCAGAACGATGGAAACAACCGGTATGATGAGGAGCAGTAGAAAGCGCCTGAGCGTGAGCCATCCCCCCTGGCCGATGTATTCAAGCGTCAGCGCCAGCAGCGCAGGCGGCATCAGCGCAACGCAAAGGAAGAGGAGTTGTAGCCAGAGCGTCCTGAGCGAGAGTGAGGCGGTGGAAATCAAGAGCGCACTGAATATCGCGTAGAACGCTCCCAGGCACACCAGTATCAGGAATGGCTGGACAGCGGACACGTCTCGAAAGCGACGCACTTGAGCTGCGATGCCGACAAGCAGGATGACTTCCAGTACCAGCGGCCAGATAAATGGCGTGTAGATCATGGCGGTTCACCCATTCCTCGGATACGAGCACGAAGAACCCGATGACAGACCCATTATAGAGATGAACCGGCGGCAAGTCAATATGCGCATGACTCAACCGATGGGCTTTGCCGTAAATGACATCAAGCCATTCTGGAAGGCCGGGTGTCCTTTTGACCTGCGATTGCCCAAAATGAACAAGACCTCTGGCGTTGCATCAACACCAGAGGCCTTGTTCCGCCGCGCTTGCGCGTTACATTCGCTTCGATAGTTCCGTCCGCTCGTAAGCGCGAATCTCGTCCATGAAGCTTACGCCGACCGGCACACCTTGCGTCAGGCAGTAGTAATCCCACGCCGCGCCGAACGGCAGCCCTTTCAACTCCTCCAGCAGCGCGAGGCGGCCGGTATAATCCCCGGCAACCTCGAGCTCGCGCATCTGCTCGATGGGTTCCACCAGCGCCAGCAGCAGGCCGCGCAGCATGTTGCGTGCGCCGATGGTCCACGCCGCGATCCGGTTGATGCTGGCGTCGAAGTAATCCAGCCCGATGTGCACCCGGTCCAGGTAGCCGCCGCGGACGAGCTCCTGGGCAATGGCCTCCAGATCGTCCGACAGCGTCACCACATGATCGCTGTCCCAACGGACGCCGCGGCTCACGTGCAGCAAGACTTCGTCCATGAAAGTCAGTACCGCGGACAGCTTGTCGGCGATGGTCTCGGTGGGGTGGTAATGGCCGCTGTCCAGGGTCAACAGCATCTTGTTGGCGAGGGCATAGCCCAGGTAAAACTCATGCGAGCCCACAACATAGCTCTCCGAGCCGATGCCGAACAGCTTGCCCTCGACCGCGTCGAGATTGTAGCGCCGGTCGATCGGGTGGGCGAGGATTTTGTCCAGCGAATCCTTCAGGAGCAGCCGGGGGCTCTTGCGATCCACCGGCGTGTCCTTGAGCCCGTCGGGGATCCAGATGTTGGTGACGGCGGGGGCGCCGAGGTCACGGCCGAAGCTCTCGCCGATCACGCGGCAGGCGATGCAATGGTCGATCCAGAACCGGCGGATCCCCTCGTCGTAGCTCGCCAGGGTGAAGCCGCTTTCAGCTTTTGGATGCGAAAAAAGGGTCGGGTTGAAGTCCAGCCCATGCTTCTTCTCCTTCGCCCAGGCGACCCAGCCCGCAAAATGCTCGGGACGCAGCGCGTCCCGCTCCACCTTCTGCCCCCCGGTTTCCGCGTAGATCGCGTGCAGGCTCAACCGGTGCGCGCCGGGGATTAGCCTGTACGTCCGATCCAGGTCTTGCCGCAGCTCGGCCGCGGTGCGCGCTTTGCCGGGGTAGTTGCCGGTGGCCGCGATTCCACCGGTCAGCTCGCCGCCCGGATTCTCGAATCCGCCCACATCGTCGCCTTGCCAGCAGTGCAGGCTGATCGGGATCGCGGCGAGCTTCTTCAGCGCAGCGTCTGTATCCACCCCCAACGCCGCGTAGCGTTCCTTCGCCAGGGCATATGCATCACGGATTTGCTTCTCTGCCACATGCTTGCTCATGCTCGAACTCCCATCAGGTTCACAATCCGCCCAGTTCGGGATAAGGTGGTTGGATCGCCATCGTTACTGCTTCCTTTCCAGCCCCAATTGCTGCCGGCGATACAGCTCATCAGGCCGCGTGCGGATGCGAGCGACGTCGCTTTCCGTCATGAAGCGCGGGCCGCCCGCAGCGAACGTGCCGAGGAGCACGCGACACGTCTTCACCATCATCGCGGTCACGTCTTCCACCTGTCGCGCCGAACGCCCGAGCGCGATCAGCCCGTGGTTCTGCATCAGGATGACCCTGGGTGGCTCCGCGTAGCGGTCCAGGTACTCCTCCAACAACTGGCCGACCTTGCGCGCCAGCGGGACGCCCGGGTCGGTGTAGGGCACCAGCAACGGCGCCATGCCGCACACGACGATCTCGTCCGGGAAAAGCCGGCCCGCGAACGCAGCCTCGAACCCGGCCGAGCAGGTCAGTATGTTGACCGCGGTGGGGTGCGTGTGGCCCACGAAGTTCATCTCCGGCAGGTTCAGGCACAGCGCGTGCAGCAGCGTCTCCACTGAAGGATGGCCAGGGCCGGACGGGTCGAGCCTGGCTGCGGCCAGGCCAGCCTTCACATCGGCATCGGTCAGGCTCGCGCTGGTCAGCAGGGCGCGCGCCCGTTCGAACGAGACCCGCACGAAACCCTGGCGGGTGATCGTCCGCATTTCGGTGCCGCTCGCTTTGACATAAAAGCTGTCGGCGTCCGCGCGCGCCGACGTATTGCCCTCGCCGAGGATGACGTAATCGAGTTTGGGACGCCCGAGGGTGTTGGAAAGGGCGACGAGCTGGTTCAGGATGTCGTCAGACATGAGTTTATTGTGAGCCTTTCAGGAGTTTCATGGCTGCCTCGCGTGTCGGCAGCGACGGTTGAGCGCCGAAGACGGTGCAAGCCAGCGCGCCCGCGGCGCATCCCCAGCGGGCGGCTTCGACCGGCGTCTGCCCTTCGGCCACGGCCACGACGAACGCGCCCAAAAAGGCATCGCCCGCAGCCGTGGAATCTACCGCATTGACCCGGAATGCCGGCACGAAGGTGTCGCCGGCCGAGTCGCAGGCCAGCGCACCCCGCTCGCCCAGGGTCAATACGATCACGCCCCCCGTCAGCTCCCGCAATCGTGTTGCGGCCCGGAGCGCGTCGTCGGCCGACGCCACCGGCAGGCCGGTCAGCAACGCGGCCTCGGTTTCGTTCGGGATCAGGTAGGTCGCCGATCCCAGCAGAGCCTCCGGCAGGACGGCAGCAGGCGAGGGATTCAGGAATACAGGGACAGTGTGGCGCCTTGCCAGCTCAACCGCACACGTCACCGCCGGCAGCGGCGTCTCGAGCTGCGCCACCAGGCCGGCCGCGCCCGCGATCAGATCCTCGTTGGCCAGCGCATCCTCCGGCGCCAGGGTCGCGTTGGCGCCGGCGACATAAACAATGGTGTTCTTGCCCGACGCGGCGACGGTGATCAGCGCGGTCCCGGTGGACGTGGCCGCTCGCCTGACCCGGCTGTGATCCACGCCGGCCTGGGCCAGGTTCGCCAATTGCATGTCACCGAACGCGTCGCTGCCGACGCAGCCGATCATCGCCACCCGGCCGCCCATGCGGGCCGCCGCGATGGCCTGGTTGGCGCCTTTGCCGCCCGGCACGGTGACGAACCGGTCGCCTGGAAGCGTTTCACCGGCCCCTGGCAGCCGCGGCACCTGCACAACCAGGTCGATATTCAGGCTGCCGAAGATGACGATCGGTTTGCTCATGGCCTCAATCCGGTTCGAAGCCATACAGCCGGGCCGCATTGCGATACATCAGCTTGTGCGCCAGCACTTCGGCCTCGGCCCAATCGAGATACCCGTCGTCCATCTTTTGCGAAAGCACGGTCGCGACGACGTGCTGCCACGCCAGCAAGGCGCCCACAGCCTCCTCCGATGTCCACGTGTCGCTGCCCCAGGCGATCAAGTCACTCGAACGGGCCACTTCAAGGCATTGATGCAATGCGGAGATCGACGCGGTGGGGCTGATGATCGGCGCCCAGACCATATCGGCGCTGACATTGGCATGGTTGTGGAGCAGCCCGGCGATCTCGCCGTACCAGGGGTATCCGATGTGAAACAGGACGAAATGCACCTGCGGGAAGCGCTCGATGGTCGGCTCGAAGAGCAACGGCCGCGAGCCGGCCAACTGGCCCAGCCCCGTGTGAACCTGGAACGGCACCTCGAACTTTGCGGCCAAGCCGCAGAACCAGTTGAACATGAAATCCTCGTACGCGACGCGTTCTCCGGGAGTGACGCTTTCGGGCGGCCGTCCGAACACCGCGGCCGCCGCCGTTCGATCTCCGTCGCCATAGGCCAGCGAGCGATCGTAGGCCGAGGCCGATTTCATGGCGACCGCCCCCGCCTCCCGCCAGCCGGTGAACAACGCTTCGAGGAAATCCAGGTAATCGGTGAAGTTGCTCCTGGGCGCGTCAGGATAATGCCTGAAAGGGGAGTTTTTGTCGTGGTCCAACACCTCCGGATGGAAGCAGCGGACGAACATGTCGGTGCGCATGGTCGGCGCGAAGAGCTCAGGATGTCCGACGGCGCTGCCGTAGTCCCAGTACGTGTCTTGCACGGCGCGGCGGTAACGGCCGATTGTCCGCAGGATGGCGATGTGCGCGGTCGGATCGGCGTGCCGCCGCGCGATCTGGCCGGAAATCTCGTCCCAGTTGGCGGGCGTGATCCTGGCATGAAAGCCGTAGATTCGTTGCAGCCCTCTTTCAAGCCACACGAAATAGCTGCCGTGGCGGTGTTGGGCCAGGAAATCGGCCCGAGCGCGCTCGTCGGGGCCGGGGCCCCCGTCGCGCCGCCCCACGTAGGAGTTTTCCAGCACCCCATCCAGGGTCAGTTGGCTGTGACATGCGTCGGGGCCGTGATGCTCATGGGTGGAAATGACGGGGAGTGTTTCGATCAGGCGGTAGAGCGCGTGGTAGGTTGCGGATGGCATGGGTCCCTCTTTGCTCCGATCTTCTGCCCTGAGAACGACGATGGACGATTGACCATAGACGATGGAGGATGACGATGGTCCATGGTCTATTGTCGATTGTCATCGATTGTTTCATCTATGAGATGAGCCTTCCCGGAATGAGCACAAGGATACAACACCCCCGGAAACCTGTCAACGCCTGCGACCGCCTTGGGAATTTCAGATTCAATCCGACCGGAAGGTTTGCCGCAGGTAACGCAGCGACTCACGGAGCATCCCACCCAGTTTGTGATCGGAATAGTCGCGGCCGAGCTTGGGGCCGGCGATCTCCAGGTAGCCGACCACCTCCTTGACCTGGAGCGCGTCGGCGTTGGCGAGCAGCAGGTCACGGAACGTCTCGACCTGGATGATCCCGCGCTGCCGCTCGGCCGCGGTGAAACCGAACGTGGCCTCGAAACGCTCGTCGGTGTTCTTCAGGTGAACGTGGTGGAGATAGGGCAGCGTTGCCCGGAACAGCGCGACCTCGTCGTGGCGTAGCATTCCATCCTGGTCGATGTAGCCGTGAGCGATGTCCACGCAGTAGCCGACACCCGAGGTGCTGTCGGGATGCTCGGCGTGGTAACGCGCCAGCTCGTCGCCCACCGCAGCGATTTCCCCGGGCAAAGTGGGCGGCTCGGCCAGGCAAGACATCGGCTCAATGGTCACGTAGGGCAAACCAACGGTGTGGGCGTAATCCATCAACTGCTTGATCATGGCCAGGTAGCGCCACAGCCCGATTCCTTTGAATCCGAGCTGGTCCCGAAGCACCGCGCCGGGGTTGCCACCGACCGCCGATGCGCCCAACAGGACGCCCACCTCGATCATCCGCCGATACATGCGGAATGTCACTGTCTGCCAGCCGGGTTCCTGGCGGAAGCAGCCGCCCAACTCCCGGTGCGTGGTGAAGACGCTCGACAAGGTGACGCCGTAGCGCCTGGCCTGTCGTCGCAGATCCAGGAAGAACTCATCGGGCAGCAGGTACAGCTCGACGAAGCTGCCCAACTGCGCGTGCCGGATGCCTTCTTCGGCCATCAGGCGAAAGAGCCATTCGTAGGAGTAGCGATATTCGACCGGGTCCGTCTTGATGCCCACGTGGAGGGTTACGTCCGGCATCGCGTTACCTGTAGCAGCACGTCTACCTCAAGTACAATCCGCCGTTTATGTCCAGCGTCGCGCCGGTGATGAAGGACGCGTCGTCGCCGGCCAGGAAGCAGACCGCGGCGGCAATCTCATCCGGCTCGCCGAGGCGGCCCAGTGGGATTTGAGCCCGGACGCGGGCCCGCATCTCCTCCGACCACACGGCGGTGAGATCGGTGGCGGTGGTCGCCGGCGAGACGCAGTTGGCCGTGACGCCGTCAGCCGCGAGCAGCTTCGCCAGCGATTTGGTGAGGCCGATGACCCCGGCCTTGGACGCCGTATAATGCGCGCTCACCAGCACGCCGCCCATCTGACCGCTCACCGACGCGATGTTGATGATCCGCCCGCGGCCGCCGGCCCGCCTCAAGTGGGGCAGCGCGGCCTGGCTGCACAGAAACGCGCCCTTCAGGTTGATCGCCAGCACGCGATCCCACTCCGCTTCGCTGATTTCATCGAAGGACGACATCGGGCAGATGCCGGCGTTATTCACCAGGATGTCCAACCCGCCGAAGGTCGTGACTGCCGTCTCGACTGCCCGGCGCACGTCGCCAGCCTGAGTGACATCCGCCTGGATCGCCAGCGACCGCTCACCGATAGTCACCGCGGCGGTTTCCAGCGCCGCGGCGTCGATGTCAACAAGCGCGACGTTTGCCCCGCGGCCGCTCAGCGCGGTTGCGATCGCCAATCCGATACCCCGCGCCGCACCAGTCACCATTGCCGTGCGGCCAGTGAAATCACTGCTCATAGCGTCTCCTCATCTCCGCTTTCTCGCGAGGACTCGTTTCGCCGCCGCGACGATGTCCGGCACGGCCATGCCGTACATCGGAAAGAGCTCGGCCGGGTCGCCGGAGCGGCAGAAAGTGTCGGGGACGCCGACGCGCACCAGCGGCACAGGCGCGTGCTCGGCAAGATGCTCGGCCACGGCGCTCCCCAACCCGCCGATGATGCTGTGATCCTCCGCGGTGACGATGGCGCCGGTCTCCTCCGCAGCCTGTTGGATCGCCGGGCCGTCCAGCGGCTTGACCGTGTGCATGTCGAGCACGCGGGCCGCGATCCCCTCGCGTGCGAGCTCGTCCGCTGCTTCCAGCGCCAGCGACACCATCACACCCAGCGCGATGATCGTCAGGTCGCGGCCTTCGCGCAGCGTGATCGCCCGGCCGAGGATGAACTCCTGCGCCGGGCCGTAGATCACCGGCACCGGGTTACGGCTCATGCGGAAGTAAGCGGGGCCGTCCAGCGCCACGATTTGCCGCAGCAGGGACGGCACCGCGGTCGCGTCCGCGGGCGCCACCACCGTCATGTTCGGGAAGGCGCGCATGATCGCCACATCTTCGGTGCCCTGGTGCGTCGGGCCGTCCCAGCCGACCTCCAGCCCGCCGTGCGAGCAGATCACCTTGACGTTGAGCCTTGCGTAGCAGATGAAGCTGCGGATTTGCTCGCAGGCGCGCAGGGTGGCGAAGGTCGCGTAGGTGCACGCCAGCGGGATCAGTCCGGCCGTCGCCAGCCCGGCCGCGCCAAGCAGCATATCTTGCTCGGCGACGCCGAAGTTGATGTGGCGATCCGGGTAAGCCTTGCCGAACGCGTCGGTCTTCAGCGAGCTGGAAATGTCGGCGTCCAGCACGACCAGGTTGGGGAGCTCCGCGCCCAGTTTTACCAGCTCCGCGCCAAAGGCATCCCGGAGAGCACGAGATTGGGGATTGGGGATTGGGGATTGGGGATTAGTCGCAATGCTTTCAGCATTTGTTTCGCCCAGCTCCGCCAGCGCGGCGATCGCCTGCTCACGGTTCGGCGCCTTGCCATGCCACTCGTGGCGGTCGAGCATGAACGACACGCCCTTGCCCTTGATGGTGTGTGCCACGATGGCCGCGGGCGCGTCCATCACGCCGCGCGCCCAATTCAACGCGTCGAGGATCTGGGGCAGATCGTGGCCATCGATCTCGCGAACGACCCAGCGACACGCCCGCAGTTTGTCGGGCAAAGGATCGAGCGACAGGATGTCGTCCGATCTGCCGTCCACCTGCGAGCGGTTGTAGTCGATCAGCGCGCAGAGGTTGCCCAGCTTGCGGTGTCCGGCGAACAGGATCGCCTCCCAGGTCGCGCCCTCCTGCAGATCACCTTCGCCGAGCATGACGCAGGTGCGGTAGTCCCGTCCGGTGATGCGCGCGGCCATCGCAATGCCGGCGCCCGCGGCCAGCCCGCTGCCCAGCGGCCCGGCGGTCATGTCCACGCCGAGGGTCTTGCGCATGTCGGGGTGGCCCTGAAGGTGGCTGTACGACTGGCGCAGCCCCCACAGGTCGTCCACGGGAAAGTATCCGCGCTCGGCCAGCGCCGCGTACCAGATGGGACAGGCGTGGCCTTTTGACATGATGAAGCGGTCCCGGTCGGGCCAGTCCGGCCGCGCCGGGTCGATGCGTAGTCCGAACGGATGGAAATAGAGCGCGGCTATCATATCCGCCGCGGAGAGCGAGCCGCCGGGGTGCCCTGAGCCGGCGTAATACGTCATCTTGATGACGTGGCGGCGGAGACGCGTAGCGATGGATATTAGATATTGGGTATGGATTGAATCAGGCATCATCGCTATCTCTTCGTCGGATCGTATGCGCCAGGGGTGACCGGTGGTGAGAAAAGCGTGACTAGCTTCAACGCCTCCGCTCCATCCACGCGAATCTGGTGCGTCAATCCCGGTGGGATGAACACGGCCACGCCCGGTTCCAGGTGGATCTCCTGCTCCCCGGCCAGGATCGCGCCGGCGCCGGAGAGGATGAAGATGATCTCCTCCTCGGCCGCGTGCACGTGGGCCGCGGCCAGCGTGCCGGCGGGGAACTCGGCCAGCCCGAAAGCCAGGTTGTGGGCGGCGCTGTTCTGCGGGCCGAGCAGGTAATACCAGTCCCGTCCCGGCAGGTGGTAGACGGTGCAGGTGCTAAAGTGAGCAGATTCAAGTCGTGACATAGTCACCCCCAATCCCTAATCCCCAGTCCCTAATCCCCAATCACTACACCATCCGGGTACTTCCGCAGCAAGGCCGGGTCGTGGGGCGGGACCAGGATGCCGTTGATTTTGCGGATACGATCCATCGCCCGATAGCACTGGAGGATGTCCAGCGCGAGGCCCACCGGATGGTTTTTCTCCAGGTTCTCGTAATAGAAAACGGTATCGCCGGGGAATACCGCCAGCCCTTGCTTTGTCTGCACGGTGAACGCCTGGCCGCACAGCGTGTGCCCGCCGACGTAGAACGCGCCGATGCCGGGCAGCACCTCCGGCGCCTCGTCCTCAGCCAGGATCAGCCGGTCGCGCGCCTCGCCAACGAAATAGGCCAGCACGTCGCGCGGGAAGAGCACGTCGGGGCACAGCCCTGCAACCGGCGGATCAAGCGTGAGGTGAAAACCGGTGCGCGACACGACGAACCGGGCGTTGGGGAATAACCTGGCGTTGGATACATGGTCGTAGTGCAGATGGGTGATCAACACCGCGGCGACATCGGCCGGGTCGATACCTTCTTTGCGGAGGAGCAGCGGCACGTTCTGCGTCGCCATGTCCATGCGGAAGCGCCCGCGCTCGCCCGCGCCCGCCACCACCAGCGGCTGAATCTCGTCCACGTCCCGCACGCCGGGGTCCACCAGGATCACCTGCCCGTCGTCGCGGCGCAGCACGAAGAACAGGAAGTCGGCCACCATCCACTCATCCCAGCGCGCCATGTGAAACATCTGCGGGCCGGGCACCGACTGTTCGCAATACTTGATCGCTTTGATGGAGTAGGTTGCCATGATGGCCTCCGTGGAACGTGGGAAGGATTTCGTAGTGCGTAGTTCGTATTTCGTAGTGCGTAGTTCGTATTCCGTAGTGCATACCGCGCGACAACATCCGGGAAACGCAATACGCAATACGCAACACGCAATACGTGGTACGTGCACTACTGCAAATTCACCGACGTCCCCCCATCCACCACCAGCAGCGCGCCCGTGCACCAGGCGGCATCGTCGGTGGCGAAGAAGAGGACGGGGCCGGCAATGTCCTCCGGCTGACCCAGACGGCCCAACGGCGCGCGTTTCGACCAGTAGTCGCGCACGGCCGGGTCGGCCAACGCTTCACGGTTGATGTCGGTCTCGACGGTGCCGGGCAGGACCGCGTTGACGGTGATGCCGTGCGACCCCAGCGAGATCGCCATCGACTTGACCAGCAGGTTGATGCCCGCTTTCGACGCGCAGTAGTGGGCCTGTTGGCTGCCGCCGAACTCGGCCGAGATCGAGCTGACCGCGATGATACGGCCCTTGATCCCCCGTGCGACCATGACCTTCGCCACCGCCTGCGAGACCAGGAAGTAGCCTTTGAGGTTCACGTCGAGCACCTCGTCCCACAGCGCCTCGGGCATTTCCAGGAAGTTTTCGAAAGGGCAGATGCCGGCGTCGTTCACCAGGATGTCAATGGCGCCCCAGCGGTCCAGAACTGTGCGCACCATCGCCTGCACTTGCCCGCTGTCGGACACGTCGGTCGGCACGAACACCGCCTGGCCGCCGGCTGCCTCGATCCTGCGCACCGTCTCACGGCCTTCGGCCTCGCGCAGATCGACGACGGCGACCCGCGCACCCTCCTGCCCGAACCGCACGGCGATGGCCCGGCCGATCCCTCGCGCCGCGCCCGTGACGATCGCTACCTTGCCTTCCAAGCGCATGGCGTTTCCTCCCGGTATTACCTTGTCAACTGTTTCAACCGTTCATACGCTTCGTCCCAGCCATCCCGGCTTCCCGGCTCGAAGGTCAGCACGTCGAAGGAATCGCGCACGACCCTGCGAGCTTCGGCGAGTGAGCTGAGGTGGCCCAACGCAACCGCCTGCACCAGGACGTTGCCGGCGGCGGTGGCCTCCACCGGGCCGGTGATCACCGTGCGGCCGGTCGCGTCAGCGGCGAAGCGTGACAACAGCCGGCTTTGTGTGCCGCCGCCCACGATGTGGATCGGCTCCAGCCGCCGGCCGAGCATCTCTTCCAGCCGCTCCAGGAGCAGCCGGTACTTCAGCGCGATCCCCTCCAGGATGCAGCGAACCAGCGCGTCTTTCTCTTCGGGCGCCGGTTGCCCGGTGCGGCGGCAGAACGCGCGGATGCGCCCGGGCATGTCGCCCGGCTTGAGGAAGTCGCCGTCGTCCACGTCGATGACGCACGGGAAAGGGCTGGCGCCCGCGGCCAACTCGGTCCATTCGGCGTATGAACGTGCCTCGCCCTGGCTGGCCCAGGTCCGCCGGCATTCCTGCAGCAGCCACAGGCCCATGATATTCTTGGAAAAGCGGAACGTGCCGCCCGCGCCCCCCTCGTTGGTGAAATCGTAAGCCAGGCTTTCCGGGGAGATGAGCGGCTCCGAGAGCTCGGCGCCCATCACCGACCAGGTGCCGGAGCTGATCCAGGCGAAATCCCGCCCGATCGCCGGCACTGCGGCCACGGCGGAGCCGGTATCGTGGCAGGCGGGAGCGACGATCGGGACCGACCCTACCCCCACCTCCCCCGCCACCGCCGGCTGCAAAGGCCCGATCACGGTCCCGGTCGGAATTACTTCGGGGAAGATGTGGGCCGGGATGCCCATGGCGGCCAGTAACGGATTGGCCCAGACGCGACGCCGCGGGTCGTAGCATTGGGTCGTGGTGGCGATGCTGAACTCGCAGACAGCCCGGCCGGAGAGCCAGTAATTGAACAGGCCCGGCATGGGCAGGAAGGTCCGGGCAGCCTCGAGTTCGGGTGCGCCGCTGACGATCATCGACAGCAGTTGATAGAGGGAGTTGATCTGCAAGAACTGGATGCCGGTCTGCTCGAAGATCTCCGCCCGCGGCACCCGCCTGAAGGCTTCCTCCAGCATCCCGTCGGTGCGACTATCCCGGTAGTGGTACGGATTGCCGATCAGCCGGCCGTGCCGGTTCAGCAGGCCGAAGTCCACGCCCCACGTGTCAATGCCGATGCCCGCCAGGGGCCCCTCGCGGCCGGCGATGGCGATCCCCTGCTGGATCTGGCCCCAGAGCTGGAGGACATCCCAGTGCAGGCTCCAGTGCCCGGCGCCGTCCGGCACCCGCACCGGGCCGTTGGGGAAGCGATGGGCCTCTGACAGGCTCAGACGGCCATCGATGAGCCGCCCGAGGATCGCACGGCCGCTCTCGGCGCCGAGATCAAGGGCGAGGAGGTTGAGGGTCGCGTTCATAGTTGTTTCCTTTTTGTGCCCATGGAGTGCCGTATACCAGCGTATTGCGTATTGCGTATTGCGTATTGCGTAGTCCGTTGTCCGTGTTACGCGATCAACCTGCCATCTCCGGAAACGTACCACGCATCACGTACCACGCACCACGCACCACGCACCACGCATCACGTACCACGCACCACGCACCACGCATCACGTAACACGCACCACGCATCCCGTACCACGCAACACGCAACACGCAACACGCAACACGAACCACGCGTCACGCCATCAGCAAATGCGGTCTTTCCACCAACTGCGCCACCCGCTGGAGGAACCGCGCGGCCGGGCCGCCGTCCACCAGGCGATGGTCGAAGGTGAGGCTCAGCCAGACCATCTGCCGCGGCTCGACGCGATCGGCGATCCAGGTCGGTCGCGTCTTGATCCGTCCGACGCCCAGGATGGCGCACTCCGGCAGGTTGATGATCGGGGTGAACGCGTCGATGCCGAATGTCCCCAGGTTAGTCAGCGTGAACGTGCCGCCGGCCAGCTCGTCCGGGGTGCATTTGCCGGCGCGAGCGCGGCCGGTCAGCGCCTTCGTCTCGACGGCGAGTTGGGCCAGCCCCTTGCGGTCCACATCCCGCACCACCGGCACCAGCAAGCCATGCTCGGCATCCACCGCCAGGCCGATGTCGATGCGCTCCCAGAGCTTGATTGTCTCGCCGTCGAGTGAAGCGTTGAGCCGCGGATGTTCCCGCAGCGCCTTTGCGAGGATGGCCAGGAACAGGTCGTTGTACGACACGCCCACGCCGTCGGCGACCAGTTGCCGGCGCAGCTCGACCAGCGCGGTCGCGTCGGCCTCGGCGGTCAATGTGACGGGCGCCGTACGGCTGTGGCTGGTCACCATCCGTCCGGCGATAACCGCACGGATCCCGGAAAGCTGGAGGCTGGAAGCTGGAGGTTGGAAGTTGGAGGTTGGAGGTTGGAGGTTGGAGGCTGGATGCGCCTCTGCCCCTCCGCTCCCCTGCTCCTCTGCCCCTCTGCTCCTCCGCTCAAGCGCCGCCTCGACATCCTCGCGCGTGATCTGGCCGCGCGGGCCGGTGCCGGCGAGCACCCGCCAATCCAACCCCGCCTCCTCCGCGATGCGCCGCGCCACCGGCGTGATGTTTCCTGGAACCTCGCGCCCTCCGTCCTCTGTCCCCTGCCCCCTGACTCCTGTCCCCTGATCCCTGCCCCCTGATCCCTGATCCCCGATCCCTGCCCCCTGCAAATACGCCCGCACGTCCCGCTCGATGATCGCGCCTTCGGGACCGGTCGGCTTCACCTGAGCCAGCGGTATACCCTCAGTCTCGGCCAGGCAACGCGCACGGGGGGAGATGAAGAGGCGATCAGGAGCGGGGGGGCTGGGGGGCAGAGGTGCGGGGGTGATGGGATGCTCTTCCGCTCTTCCGCTCCTCTGCTCGTCTGCGTCGTCGCTCACCCCTGCAATCATGGCGATCGCGCTCAGCACCTTCACATCGTCGCCGGGCACGGCCGTCACGCGGCGGAGGATGCCACTGGCCGGCGCCTCCACGTCCAACGTGGCCTTGTCTGTCTCGATGACGAAGAGCGGCTCGCCCTGGTGGACGGCATCTCCCTCATTCTTATACCAACTGACCAGCTTCACGACATCCACCGTCTGGCCCAACGGCGGCACGAGCACTTCGGTAGGCATCTGCGCTATGTCCTTCGTCTTCGGCCTTCGTCTATGGTCTATCGTCCGTCGTCAAAACAACGCCTTCACCGCCGCGACGACCCGCTCGGCGCTAGGGACGTAGAATTGCTCCATCACCGGCGCGAACGGGGGCGGCACGTCGGGCGCGGAGACCCGCTTGATCGGTGCATCCAGCCAGAAGAACGCCTCTTCCGCGGCGATCGCAGCGAGCTCGCCAGCCCAACCGCCCGTCAGGTTGTCCTCCTCGACGATCACCAGCCGGCCGGTCTTGCGCACCGACTCCAGGATCAGCTCCTTGTCCAGTGGAACCAGGGTGCGGGGGTCGATCACCTCCGCGTCGATGCCGTCCTGCGCCAGGATGTCGGCCGCCGCCAGCGCGCGATACATCGTCAGCAGTTTGCCGACGATGGTCACGTCCTTGCCAGGCCGCCGGATGATGCCCTTGCCGATGGGCACCAGGTACTCTTCGTCGGGCACTTCGCCGACGGGGCTGAGCGCGCCTTTCTCGGTGCGCGGCCCTTTGCTGCCGTAGAGCAGCTTGTGCTCGAAGACGATCACCGGGTTGTCGTCGCGCACCGCGCTCTTCAACAGGCCTTTGGCGTCGTAGGCGGTCGCGGGCGCGACCACCTTCAGGCCGGGCAGGTGGCAGAAGAACGTCTCCATGCTCTGCGCGTGCTGTGCGCCGCGCGCGGTGGCGCCCACCGGCGCGCGCATCACCAGTGGCACCTTCACCGTGCCACCCGACATGTAGCGCATCTTGGCGGCGTTGTTGGCGAGTTGATCCATCGCCAGGTAGAGAAAATCGCTGTATTGCACATCGGCGATGGGACGCAGGCCGGCCATGGCCGCGCCGACCGCGACGCCGGTCAGCCCCAGCTCGGAGATGGGGGTGTCGAGGATGCGGTCGTGGCCGAACTCGTCGGAGAGGCCCAGCGTCACGGTGAACGCGCCGCCGAACCCGCCGGGGATGCCGATGTCTTCGCCGATGCAGAAGACGGTGGGGTCGCGGCGCATTTCCTCACGGATGGCCTGGCGCAAAGCCTCGGCGATGCTCATCTGTGTCATGTCACGCCTCCCCGCAGAAGACATCGGTCAGCGCATCTTCCGGCGCGGGCGATGGGCTGCTCTCGGCAAAGGCAACCGCGTCATCGACGGCCTCCGTGACTTCACGCTCGACCTGCGCCAGGGATTCATCGGTGGCGAGTCCGGCGGCCTTCAGGTGAGCGGCCAGGCGCAAGATTGGGTCACGCCCGGCCCACGCCGCCTCCTCTTCCCTGGTGCGATAGGTGCGCGGGTCGCTGCGCGAGTGGCCGCAGAGCCGGTAGGTCTTGCACTCCAGCAGCGTCGGCCCCTCGCCGCCGCGCGCACGGGCGATCGCGCGGCCGGCTGCCTCGTGCACCGCCAGCACATCCATCCCGTCCACGATCTCGCCGGGCATCCCGTAGGCCGCCGCGCGCTGGGCGATGTCCGGGTGTTTGACCACCTGGCCGATCGGCGTCGACGCGCCGTACAGGTTGTTCTCGCAGACGAAGATCGCCGGCAGGCTCCAGATCGCGGCCATGTTCAGCGCCTCGTGGAACGCACCCTCGTTGGCCGCCCCGTCACCGAAGAAAGAGACCGCGACTCCTCCATTGCCCAGCCGTTTGCAGGCCAGCGCGGTGCCCGTTGCGACCGGGATGCCGCCGCCGACGATGGCGATGGCCGGGAACATCCCCACCGCCATGTCGCCGACGTGCATCGAGCCGCCCTTGCCCTTGCAGCACCCCGTGCTCTTAGCGAACAGCTCGGCCATGATCGACCGGAGGCTCACCCCCTTGGCGATGGCGTGGCCGTGCGGCCGGTGCGTGCTGGCGACATAGTCCGTGGTCCGCAGGTTGGCGCACACGCCGGTCGCGACCGCCTCCTGCCCGATGTAAAGGTGGAGCGTGGACGGGATGCGTCCCTGCATGTACAGGTAGTTGCACCGCTCCTCGAACCGCCGGATGGTGAGCATCGTGCGGTAAAGAGAGACCTCGAGTTGAGGATCGACCATCGTAGCTATTACTCCTGCCTTTTCGTAATGCGTGGTGCGTATTCCGTTCTGCCATCTAACACTGCCTGCATCCACCAAATGCCACGCGCTACGCAACACGCACTACGCAACACGCACTACGCAACACGCACTACGCAACACGCACTACGCAACACGCACTACGCAACACGCACTACGCCACACGCACTACGCCACACGCATCAGATATTCTTCTCCGCGAACTTCGGATGGAACTGCTCGCCAGAGAAGCCCCAACGCGTGACGGGGCGCTTGCGCAGGCCCCAGGTCTTGAGCGCGGCCATCAGCTCGGGCTTGTCCTGCGCGGCGATGTCGAGCGGGATGCCGGCCATGGCCGCGTCGATCGCCTGGCGGAACGCCATCGCGCCGGCCGTGTAGCCCATCGGATGCCCCAACATGCCGCCGCCCGCCATGAAGATCATGTCCGGGCCGTTTTCTTCCAGCATCGGCGGCACTGCACCCGGATAGATGCCCGCGCCGGGCATGGGGAAGATCGGCTTGATGTGGTAGAACGGCGCGTGCAACGTCTGCGAGGTGCGCAGGCACTCCTCTGTGGACGCCACGGGGATGCTCGACCAGATGCTCGGTGTGAGCATCATGTCCGCGCCGCATAGCCGGCAGATCTTGGACAGCACCGGGAAGTTCATGGTCGGCAGCAGCGCCAGCAGGTGCGATACGTGAAGCAGGATCGGCACGGTGATCTTCGGGTCTTCCGCCAGGACGCGGAGGATCGACGGTCCGGCCGAGTAGGCCAGCAGCAGGCCGGTCGCGCCCATCTCGCACGCCTTACGCGCCTTCTCCTGGATGCGATCTACCTCGTCGGTGATGCTGACCATGTACAGCGTCTTGTGACCGGTCTTGTCCTCAGCCTTCTTGAGCGCCTTGAGCACCGCGTCCAGCCGCGCCTCGAAGGGGCTGTTGGACAGCTCGCTGCACATCTCGTCGTCCTTGCACAGGTCGGCGCCGCCCAGCGCGCTCTGGTAAACCTGGTTGGCGGTCTCCTCGGGCGTCATCCCCATCTTCGGCTTGATGATTTGCAGCGTCAAGGGCCGCTCGGGCACGCCGAGGATCTGGCGCACGCCTGGGATGCCGAACTTCGGCCCCCCGAACTTCTTCGCCAGTTTCTCCGGGATGTAAATGTCGAGCAGCCGCATCTTGTCCGGGAAAGCAAAGCAGTTGCCGGCGATCGAGAGCAGCATCATCGGCACGTTGACGTTGACGTCCCAGGCGGCCGTCGGGAAGCCGAGCTGGATGATCGCTTTTTTGGTGCCCTTGGGCGCCGGGATCTCGTAATAACCCAGCACCTTGCTCATCAACCGGTCGCGCACCTCGGGCGTCAGCTCCTTGACGTCCATCCAGCTTGATGTCGAGCCCTCGGCCGCCAGCCGTTCCACCTGCCCCAGGTGGTCGATAAAGTCCTGGTCTTCCAGTGTATCCTCGATGTAGTAAGTGCCGACGATGAAGTCGTCACTGGGGATGCAGCTTTCCCACATGTAGTTGAACATGTGCGGGTCGTAGAGTGATTTGGTCATGAGTATTTCTCCTATGGAAAAGTCTGGATTCGTATTGCGTGTTGCGTGGTCCGTGTTGCGTAGTTCGTATTGCGTGGTTCGTGTTGCGTAGTGTGGGTTGCAGGGCCAATGACGATCAACGCAATACGCAACACGCAATACGCAACACGCAATACCCAATACCTAATACCCATCCGATCAGCCCAGCAGCGCCCCACGCATCATCGCGCTCGCGTCCATTGCGTCGCCGGCGGCGATCACCTGGGCGACGCGGCCGCGGCCGATCTTGTCGAGCAGGCCGTGCAGGCCCTGGATCCACTTGATGCTCTCGCTGGCCGCGCGGATGCCGTTCTCGCGGTAGGGGAAGATGTCGAGTGCGTACCAGCCCTCGTAGCCCACGCGATCCAGCCAGTAGAGCAGCTCGAGCATTTCGATGGTGTGCACCGAGCCGACGGTCATGTCGTCATCCCACAGCCGCCAGTTGTCGTTGAAGTGCATGTAGAAGAGCTTGCGGCCGAAGTAGTGCAGCAGCGCGGCCGACTCGGCGGTGTTTTCGTAGGCCATCAGCGCGTGCCCCACATCGATCATCGCGCCGACGTTGGGCCGATTCACCTTGTCGATCAGCAGCAGCGTCTTGCCGACGGTGCCGATGAAGCAGTGGGTGCGCGGCTCCTTGGGCTTGTACTCCAGCACCAGCTTCACGTCGGGCACGTGCTCGGCGCATTCGATCGTGCCCGCGATAATCCGATCCCATGCGGCCAGGTAATCGGCCTGGAACGGGTAGTCGTAGCCGTCCTGCCCGAACCAGAGATCTACGACCTCGCAGCCGAGCTGTTTGGCCCATTCCATCGACTTCTGGACCTCGCGAACGGCCTCTCCCCGGATCTGCGGATCGTTGGCCGCGAACGAGCCCCAGCCCCACTTGCCCGAAGCCCAGATGTCCGGCGTGACGCAGGTGACCACCAGCCCGGCGTCCGCCACCTGGCGGCGGATTTGCTCGACGTTGCCGTCGTTAACGTGCCACATGCCCACCAGCTCGACGCCGGTCAGCCCTTCGACCTGGGTCGCGGCCGCGATGAGCTGGTCGGTGGTGAGCCGCTCGCCGTAGCCGGACAGGACGTACCGGTCGGCGCACGCGTTGAAAGTGTTGATGTTGGCCGAAAAACGGAGCGGTGCTGCCATTGGATTTCCTCCTTGGAATCGGGGAATCAACGAATCTGCGAATCTGCGAATCTGCGGGATTTGCCGTTGCCGATTCGCTGATTCTGGATTCGCCGATTCCTATGCCTTCCCGGCGCTGCCGAACAGGCGCATCATTTCCTCGACCACCGACTGCATGGCGACGCGGCCGGCGGTCAAGACGTCCGAGTCGAAACCCGATCCGATGACATCATAGGGGTCGTAGGCGTCGCCCGCGGCCACGGCGGCCCGGCGCACGGCTTCGAAATAGGCCCGCTTGATGGCGCTGCCGACGTTGATCTCGCGGATGCCCAGCCGCGCGGCCTCGGCCAGGTCGCCGCGATCCACCGAAGTGGCGCCGTGCAAAACCAGCGGCGCCGGCACCGCGGCCCTCAGTTCGGCCAGGCGTGCCAGGTTGAGCCGCACCTGCCCGCGGCCGTGAAGGTGCGCCTGGCCGATGTTCACGGCAAGGGCGTCGACCTGTGTGGCCTCGACAAACGCGCGCGCAGCGGACGGCTCCGTGAGACGCGGTTGATCCGGCGCTGTGCTGAGGTCACCGCTGATGCCCGGCAAGGAGCTCATTTCGGCCTCGACTTCGACGCCGGCGGGATGCGCTCGCTCCACAACCCGGCACACGGCCGCGGTCTGCTCCTCCAGGCTCATCGCCTCGTCGCTGAACATCGTCAGGTTGAAGCCGAGCTCGATTGACTCGAACACCCAGTCGAGATGCGGCGACTCGTTGAACAGAAAGCTGCACGGCACCGGTAGGCCGCGGCAGACCGCCAGACCCATCGCCGCGTACGGCGCCAGCCGGTCGCTTACGATCCGCTCCGGGTGCGGGATGTAGATCCCGCTGAAGCCCAGGATCACGGGCGAACGGGTTGCCTCGGCCGCGTCGGCCACCGCCAGCAGGCTCTCCAGGTTCCAACTTTCAAAATAGCCGACGGCGTAATGATCCTGCCCGGCGGCGGCCATGAGATCGTGAAATGGCACGAGCGTCATGAGTTTCTCTCGCGATATGAGATACGCAATACGCAACACGTGATGGTAGATCACGCGACGCAGATGCTACTGATGTCGAGGCCAGTACCTAATACCTAATACCTACCGTGCTTTGTCACGCGCTTGCCGGTATTACGGACTGACCTGGAAGCCAGCAAATCTCTGTTCTACTGCGGCCGCGCCAGGCTTACTTTGAAATCGTACCGATCCCCGCGCCACACGGCTTCCAGGTATTCGACCGGCGTGCCGTTGGCCGCGGAGGTGATCCGTTCGGTGTACATCACCGGCGTACCTTCATGGATTTGCAGCAATTCGGCTTCATGCGCCAGCGCGCCGCGCGCGCGCAAGATGGCCTGACCGGTCCACAGCCGCAGCCCGTAGCGGTTTTCGAGCAGCCGGTAGAGCGAGCCGGTCAGATCGGCTTCTTCCAGGCGGGGACATAGAGCCGCCGACAGATAATTGGTCTGGAGGCTGAGCGGCACATCGTCCACCACACGCAGGCGGCTCACGGCGTATACCGGCGTCGCCGGCGCAATCGCCAGCGCGCGCGCCACGTGCGCTGCGGCCGGCGCCTGTTCGACCCCAAGCACGCGGGTCACCAGCGCCCAGCCGCGCTGCCGCATATCCTCGGAGGTCGAGACCAGTTGGGTCAGTTCCTGCTCGATGCGACGCACCGGCGCGAACGAGCCGACGCCTTTCTGGCGGTAGATCCACCCCTCGCGCTCCAGCACGTCGAGCGCATGGCGGACCGTCGCGCGGCTGATACCGTGCTGCTCGGCCAGCTCGTTCTCGGACGAGAGCGGGTAGATTTCGCCCGCGGCCTGTTGCGCGCTGATCTCGCGGCGCAATAGATCAGCCAATTGCTCGTAATACGGAAGAGCGCTGCGCTTGTCGATGGTGGTCATGACGGAGTTGTCTACTTGTCTACTTGTGCGTACAAGCCGATGATAACGCCGTCGGACACGGGTGTCAAATATGGGCCTTCATGATCAGCAATTCTCAATCTGGCGGAGTTAGAGCGAGGTCTCCCGACCGAGCGGCTCACCTGACCAGAGGCGTGCGTGCGGCGGCGGTCAGGAGCCCTTGCCGAACGGTCAAATTGAGAATTGCTGCTTCATGATGCCAGGTTCAGTGATAAACGCCGTGCCGCTTCACCGCCGCGATGAACGCCTCGACATTCTCCATCGGCGTGTCGCCCTGGATGATGTGCGCGGGCGCGACCATGTAACCACCGCCGCGGCCAAGCACCGCGATCTTGGCCGCGATATCGGCCTCGATCTCCGCAGGGGTGCCGAACGGGAGCAGTTTCTGCTGATCGACCGCACCCCAGAAGGCCATCCGATCGCCGAACTTGCTCTTCAAGTCTTCGGGTTCGTGGCCGGGGACGTTCGGCTGGACGGGGTTGAACACCTCCAGCCCGACGTCGATCCAGTCGCCAAGGATCGGGGCCACCGCGCCGTCACAGTGCTGGCAGATGATGACGTCCGGGTTGACGGCCTTCAGCTCGGCGTAAACCTGCCGGTAGCGCTCCTTGAAGTAGCGGCGCCACATGCGCGGGGAGATCAACATGCCGTTTTGCGCGCCGAAGTCGTCGCCGGCCCACACGCCGTCCACGCCCATCGCGACCAGCCGCTTGCCGATGGCCAATGCGAAGTCCTTGCACTTGTCCATCAGCGGCTCCAGGTACTCCGCGCCCTGGGCCATGTCCACCAGCAGCTTCTCCAGGCCGACGAGCTGCTGCATCATGTCGAACATCGTCAGCTCCATGTCGCCGACGATGAAATGCGTGGCCTTGTATTTCTCGATATACAGCGCCGCGTCGTCATACCGCCCTTCGACCAGCGGGTCGGGGAAGGGGAAGGCGGCGATCTCTTCGGCCGTCTGGACGTTCGCCAGCGGATGGACGATCACGTCCATGTAGATCGGCCCCTGGCGCATCTTCATGCCGAACTCGTTAGTGATCCAGCCGTTCTCGTCCGTGGGATGCTCGTAGCCGCGCGGCAGCCCCGCGCCGACGATCACGCAATCGCTGCCCATCGTCACCCGCAGGTCATTGTTGGACAGGCGGTAGGTGACGTCCTCGTAGTACGAGGTGGTGTAGTGCGGCGCGATACCGTACTTCGCGCAGAAGCGATCCGCCAGCGAGCGGGAGAGGTCGAACTGGAGGGGGACCCGGTCGGGCAGCCCGGAGCGGGTCAGGGCGGTCATAACGCGTTGTCTTGAGTTCATGACGCCTCCTTTCAGAAGCAGTTATGGACGAGCCCGCTGGCGTTGAAACGCTGGGCTGAAGCAGGTGAAAACTTACTGAAGCAGGTTGGCGCGGGTGGCTAGCGCGTCGAGCCGGTTTCAACCGGCTTGCACCTGCTTGAGCCGTTGGTTTATGCAGGATAAGGAATGGATCAGGTAGGTACGCCAGGCACGGCGAACGCCGGCGGGCCGCCTGCGGTTGAAACCGCAGTCTGGCAACCCGGCCAAACCTGTTGAAACAGGTTGACAACGGGCTACACAGGTCACCCAGAGTGCGTTTCAACGCACTTGGGGTAGCAGGCGGCGATTTCAATCGTCGCCGGGCCGCCGCGGCGAGGCCATCAGGTTACCCAATTCATTTGTTAACCTGCATCAACGCACTTGCGTACCTTCGGCATCAGGCGGCGAGGCCTGCCCTGCTATAGCGGGCATTTCAATCGGGTGTATTCAAAGTGAGTTGGAGCCGCGAGGTATTCGGATCACGAAGGCACGAAGTAGCGCGAAGACCGCGACGGGAAACTACACCGCATATGTGAGCACGAAGACCGCGAAGGAACCCGCCGCGGCGAGACGCCTTCGCGCTCACTTGCCCCACGTGCAGTTTGTGGGGTTGTGTTCTTCGTGGACCTTCGCGACTTGTTCCAGCCGCCGCCCGCCATAACTCATTTTGAACATACCCATTCAATCGTCGCCGGGCCGCCACGGCGGGGCCACCGGGTTACCCAATCCATTTGTGAACCCGCATCAATCGCTGGCCCGGTACGGCTTTTTCACCGGAACGGCGCGGCCCATGCCCCATGAACCGCGCCGTCGGGTCTTTTTCTCGCTGTAACTATCCAGCCGTCATTGCGAGGAGCGGTGTTGTTCCCGCCAGATGCATGACGGCACTCGCAGCGACGAAGCAATCTGTCACCTGGGCGCAGAGATTGCCCCTTCGTCACACTCAGGGCAGGCTTCGCTGGCGGTGCGCCGTACCATCTGTTGACTCGTTAACCCACTCGCAACACCTGCACCCACCGGCAGGTGCGGTGTGACGTAGACTGAACAGATACTTCTCGCTTAGCCGGCTTCTCAAGGGAAGCCGGCTAAGGACTGGCGGAGTCTACTTCACCGCGGCGTCGATGTTATCGCTGTTGTACTTGCTGAAGGGGCCCATGAGGATACGGAGGCCGGTGTCGCGGGTGGGGTCCTTGGTGATGGTGTAGG
>Ga0172368_10000464_pt1 | contig 57802 bp, 46 predicted proteins | sample Lak11m_FD_114540 | JGI IMG/M metagenome (GOLD analysis project Ga0172368, IMG submission 114540) | Freshwater microbial communities from Kabuno Bay, South-Kivu, Congo - kab_022012_11m | ecosystem: Environmental > Aquatic > Freshwater > Lake | place: Democratic Republic of the Congo: South-Kivu... | reverse complement strand
TTGCCCTGGTTGCCAGATATTAATAGCGGGTGCAGTGCTGCCTGTGCTCCACAAATAAGAGTAATTGCCCGTTAAACCATAATTTGCTGTAATGGTGTCGCCATAGCAAATGGCAGTGTCGTTTTTTTGAACTACAGGAAAATAAACCTTAACAGTATCTTTGCTGATATTGCTAAAAGCATCAGTTACAGAAACCCAATAAGAGCCTTCCTGATTGATTGATATTGATGGGGTTGTAGCACCTGTTGACCATAAATATGTAGAATAGTTATTGCTGGCATTTAGAGCAATGTTAGGACAAAAACCATAGGGGGCATAAATATCTGGGCCGAGGTTAACTGGAGGAAAATATTTGTTCCATAAATAGAATAACACTTGATCTCTTTCTAAGCTAGATAATAAAGAATTGTAAAAAATTACTTCTGCAATGTCGCCTTTAAAATAATAAGCATCACCAAATTGAGAGCCTAAAGAAACGCCATTTAAAACATCAGCACCTAAAGAAGCCGATGCTTTTAATGTAAAATTTTCAGCAATAAAAGAAGATGTCGTATTGAAATCAGCCGAAGAAATAATAAAGTTTGAAAAAGGTGTGGGCTTTGAATAGGATGTTCCAGAACTACTTGTAGTTAAGTAGACCATCCCTGAAGATGTGTATATTATATTTCTTTTATTAGATTCTATACCATCAAATAAAGTACGTGGATTAGAATCAGTATTTGTTGCTTTCCATAAAATAAAAATGGTGTTAGGTTGTGAAAAAGATTGACCAAAAGATACTTTTAATAGGTCATCAATACCATCAAATCTAATAATAGGCTTGTTGTTAACTACACTGTCCATTTTAATTGGTCGTTTTGCTGAGTTGGACTGAGTGAGATTAAAGTTATTTCCACTAATATCATTCCATTGAGAAACTTTACCGGACGTAGTAATAATGCCAGTATCTACAGCTAACCAAAGTTTAAGACTTGGTAAGTCTGATGGTTTAAAGCTTTGTGCAATAATAAAATTGTTAAAGAATAAAATTAAAAAACATATAATTAATTTAAAAAACAGCTTTTTTTTAGATTTCATGTTATATTGTTATGAATGATAATATATAGTTTGAAATTTTTATTAAAAATTTAAATTTTCAAAGCTATTTTAAATTAATTATAAAGATTTTATTTATACAAATATATAAAAAAAATATTTAGTTTGAAATTTTTTATTTTAAAATCTGAAATAAATAGGCGTTTATAAGAAGAGATGCAAAATTTAACTAGTATCTTTCAATTTAGTTGAATTTATCAAAAGAAACCTATTTAAATAAATAATTAAAAGACAGTTTGATAAAATGTTTAAGACCTCACAAATCTATAATGGCTAAATGGGGTTTTTAACCTGAATTATTCATAAAAAAGTAAAAAAATGGGGTAAAAATTTGTTTAACTCATTGATAATCACTATCTTTGAGGTGTCAAAAACAAAATAAATACCCCATGGATAAAATTACAAAAAATCAAACACATCAGGTTAAAAATTCTGATTTTTTTTCTACACCAACACTTTTTAATCTTTCCGATTTCAATAGAAAGAAGGTAGTTGTCCGCTTTAATACAGAGCAAATTTCCAATGACGGCGGTCTATTACTTCTTAAAGAAGTTGAGCATCACCTTAACTTAATAAAAGATATGGCCTCATGCATAAATGATACCCGGCATCAAGGTTATGTAGAACATAGTATTGAAACAATGCTTAGTCAGCGTATTATGCAAATAGCAGCCGGTTACGAAGACGCCAATGATTGTAATGTGCTTCGCAATGATGGCGTGTTAAAAATATGTTCTGGTCAAGAAAAACCATTAGCAAGCCTACCTACAATGAGCCGTTTTGAAAATCAGTTAGGTCGAAAAGAGCTATATAAAATGGCAAAAGTATTTGTAGATAAATTCATTGCTTCATATACAAGTCAACCCAAAGTAATAATACTGGATTGTGATGATACCAGTGCCATACTTTATGGGCAGCAAGAATTGGGACTTTTCAATTCGTACTATGACGACTATTGTTACATGCCTCTACATATATACGAAGGTCTATCAGGGAAATTGATAACAACTATCCTTAAACCTGGGCGTAGAAGCAAAAGTATAAATGTATTTGCTATACTCAAAAGGCTGATTGTTTATCTGCGTAGTCATTGGCCTGATACTATAATCATTCTCAGAGGCGACAGTCATTTTTGTTCACATCAATTCATGGATTGGAGCAATCATAAAAATAATGTTGAGTTTTTGACCGGACTTACAGGCAATGCAGTTCTCAACCAAAATGCCAAAGTAACCATTGAAAGCGCAGAAAGGGAATATAAGGCTTATGGCAAGCCTGTAAAGAGATATCATTCGTTTGAGTATAAGGCTGGCACATGGGAAAATTCACAACGGGTGGTGGTAAAAGTAGAAGCCAATAGTATGGGAATAAATGTACGTTATATTACCAGTAGCATACGATGTATCCGTACAAAAGTCTTGTACGAAAACGCTTACTGTGCACGCGGAGCCGCCGAACTTCGTATTAAAGACCATAAGTCATACCTTCTCTCGGACCGTATGTCATGTAGTAGCTTCCTTGCCAATCAGTTTCGTCTGTTTATGCACTCGGCAGCTTATGTCCTCATTCATACCCTGCAAAAAAAGGTGCTAAAAGGAACAGAATATTGTAAGGCAACAATGAAAACGATTCAATTAAAGCTCATAAAGGTTGCTGCTCGAGTTAAAATATTAAAGTCAAAAGTTATCATCGAATTGCCTGTGGAATTTTACAGCAAGTCCGTCTATAAAGATTCTTTACTAATAATCAGTCAGTTACGAACATAACCCAAATAAAAAAAACCAAGTAGTTCTTTAACGTATTGAAAATCAGATAATAACAAATCAACATCCTCAAAGACAAAGATTGAATGGGAGAAATACACCTTTTACTCAAGAATTCTCTCTTAAAAATCAAACAATTAAACCGTATTGAGAAAATATTACCGAAAAATTTGAAAGTGAGGCTGAAAAATTCTCTACTTTTGATAATGAAATTAAGTTTATGAATAATTCAGGTTAAAAAATAAAAGTAATAATAGCGATAAATTTAAATTTATTGTTCTCTGTTTTTTTACTGAGAATTATTTAGCACATCATTGATTTTTTATAATTTTGTATATATAAACATTCATATAAAAAAATTTTTTATGAATATATCGATTATTGAGCTTCCAAAAATACTTGATAGCAGAGGAAACCTGTCCTTTATTGAAGGGAATAAACATGTTCCTTTTAATATTAAAAGAGTTTATTGGATATATGATGTGCCGTGTGGCGAAGTAAGGGGGGGGCACGCATTTAAGAAACAAAAAGAATTTATTATTGCCCTATCTGGGAGTTTTGATGTGGTTGTGGATGATGGAACAACAAAACAAACCTTTTCGCTTAATAGATCATATTATGGTCTATATATCCAGAAAGGTATTTGGAGGCAAATGCAAAACTTTTCAACAAATTCGTTGGCACTTGTATTAAGCTCAACAAAATATTCAGAAAGTGATTATATAAGGGATTATGAAACATTTTTAAGCATTAAAAATATTTGAAATGAATTCAATTAATGAGTGTATCCTAATAGAACTTGATAAAAATCACTTACTAAAAGGTAATATAACTGTAGTAGAAAATATGAAGGAAGTGCCATTTATTGTGAACAGGGTTTATTTTTTGTACGATATACCTGGAGGAGAATGCAGAGGTGGACATGCGCACAAGAAACTAAAGCAATTGGTCGTAGCAGCAAGTGGTTACTTTGAAGTGCTGATTGACGATGGCAAAGAAAAACGAACAATATCCTTGAGTAGGCCAAATCAAGCACTATTAATTGTTCCAGGAATATGGAGAGAATTAAAGAATTTTTCTTCTGGCTCTATTTGTCTTGTTTTAGCTTCAGAAAAATATAATGAAACAGATTATATTAGAGACTATACAGCTTTCCAAACATTCACAGATATTTAATGTGTTAAAAAATTTTAAAATTAATATTTAAAGATGTTGTTAGAAAAGGCTATAAATGTTCTTGTGTTTCCTGGTGGAAATGAAAATGGATTAGAAATTTATAAAAGTTTAAAAAATTGCAAAGAAATTAATTTATTCTCTGTTTCAAGTAATGTAAAAAATCATGCTTCATTTTGCTTTAATAACCACTTTATTATTGATGATATTTATTCTGATAATTGGATAAGTCAACTAAACCAAATAATATTTAATAATCAAATTGATTATATTTACCCTGCATTAGATTTTGTATCAGACAAATTAATAGATAAAAGGAATGAAATATTAACTAAGATTGTTTTACCTGAGAAAGAAGATTATAAAATAATTAGGTCAAAACGTAATACTTATAAATTTTTTAAAGATATAATCCCAACACCAAAAGTTTATTTTACTATTGATGAAGTTGAAAAGTTCCCTGTTTTTATTAAACCTGATCAAGGATATGGAAGTCAGGGAACAGATATTATTGAATCAAGAGAATTATTAAAATTTAAACTTTTAGAAAGTAAAGAAGATATGTTAATTTCAGAGTATCTTGATGGAGAAGAATATACAATTGACTGCTTTTCTAATTCTGAAAATAAGCTTTTATTTTCTTCAGGAAGAACTAGGGAGCGTATTAGAATGGGGACATCAATGCATTCTGAAAACGTATCAGATGACTCAAACGTGTTTTTTTATGAAATTGCAAAAAAAATATTAAGTCGTTTAAAATTAACAGGCGCATGGTTTTTTCAGATGAAATGTAATAAAGAGGGTAGTCTTAAATTGTTAGAAATCGGTTATAGGATTGCTGGTACAATGGCTTTTAACAGAGTTAAAGGTATTAACTTTCCTCTTTTGACAATTTTTGAATTATCTGGCATCCCTACTGATGTTTTAGTTAATAACAATAACATAATAATTGACAGGGCCTTAACAAACAGGTATAGCATAGATTTGTTCTATAGCACTGTATATATTGATTTGGATGATACTGTAATTATTAAAGATAAATTAAATCTTGATATAATAAAATATCTCTATCAATGTGTTAATAAAGGTAAAAAAATAATTTTAATGACTAAAAACAATGCAGATTCAGTATTTAATTATTTAGAAGAAAAGAAAATAAGGCAAATTTTTGATGAAATAATATGGCTTAAAGAAAGTGATAAAAAAAGCAATTACATAATAGAAAAGAATTGCATTTTTATTGATGACAGCTTTTCACAAAGAAAAGATGTTGCCGAAAAGCTTAAAATAGCTACTTTTGATCCAAGTATGATTGAAGTATTAATTGATGATAGAATTTAATTATGAAGTTTATTAAAAAAGGAAGAATATTCTGTCCCGATAATCAAGAAATATGGTGGAAGTCTCACGCCATGGCTCCTTCTGCAGTGCTTTTAAATGACCAGATTATCAGAGTTTTTGTGGGGGCATGGGATGAATTGGGGATTTCAAGAATTGCATATATTGATGTAAATAAAAATAATCCTTTTGAAATATTAAAAATATCAGAAAATCCAGTCTTAAATATTGGTAATGATGGTATGTTTGATGAGAATGGGGTATTCCCAGCTCATGCTAACCTAATTAATAATAAAATTTATCTATATTATACTGGTTTTCAATTAGGTTATAAAATCAGACATTATAACTTTGGTGGATTAGCTTTAGGTGCAGATAAAGATAGTATTTACAAACGAATTTCAAGGTCGCCTGTACTAGATAGAAAAGAAGAAGGCTTGCTTGTAAGAGCTGGTCAGTCTGTTTTTTATGAGAATGATTGTTTTAGAACAGTTTACTCGGCCGGAAGTCATTGGATTAGAGTAGGAGGGAAAGATAGACCCACATATAATATATATTATCAGGAATCAAAAGATGGTGTAAAATATTATGATAATGGCAAAGCGATAATATCTGCTGATCAAGATATTGAACATGGATTGGGCAGACCACAGATAATTAAATTGAAGGGGTATTACTATGTCTTTTATACCAGAAGAATATTATCAATGAAATATTTTTTTGGTGTTGCTAAATCAAAGGATTGTATTAACTGGGAAAGAATTGATAATCAAATAGAAGGAATTTCTCATTCTGAAAATGATTGGGATTCTGAAATGGTGTATTTCCCTAGTGTTGTTGATTGTGGTAATAAGATATATATGTTCTATTGTGGAAATGGTTTTGGGAAAACAGGTTTTGGATTTGCAGAGATAGTTTTATGATAACATTAAGAAAATACGAATCGAGTTTTAAAATTGATTGGGATAATTTTATTTCCAAATCAAAAAATGGCACTTTCCTCTTTTATAGAGATTATATGGATTATCATGCTGAAAGATTTATTGATCACTCATTAATTTTCTTTAACAATGATGAAATTATTGCAGTTTTCCCTGCCAATCAAAAAGATTCGAAAATTATAAGCCATGGAGGTCTAACATATGGCGGGATAGTATGTGACAATAATATTTCTTCCTCAAAAATGTTGAACATTTTCGAATTATTTATTTCATATTTTCAAAACAAGGGCGTTTCAGAAATAATTTATAAAACGATTCCCTATATTTATCATTCGTTAATTTCAGATGAAGATTTATATGCTCTTTTTAGGAATAAAGCGCAGTTATTCAGGCGTGATTATTCTACATGTATTGATATTACCAATTATATTTTAAAAAATAATAGAAAAAATGGATTTAATAAAGCTTTAAAAAAGGGGGCGGTAGTAAAAATATGTAATGATTATGAATTTTTTTTTAATATTGTTAAACATCGCCTTAAGGTAAAATATAATTTAGAGCCTGCTCATACTGCTTCAGAAATGCAGTTATTAGCAAGTAAGTTTCCCAACAACATTAAACTATACGGTGTTTTTATAAATGAAATTATGATTGGAGGTACTATTATTTATGAAAACAAGATTACAGTTCATTCACAATATTTAAGTTTTGATGATGCTGCGCATGAAATTAGGGGTTTAGATTTATTGCTTATTACTCTTTTAACCAAATATTATTGTAACTTTAAATGGTTTGACTTTGGTATATCTACTGAAAATGAGGGAACTTACTTAAATGAATCTTTAGTGAAAATGAAAGAAGAATTTGGTGGTTATGGAATTTGTTATGACTCATATAAATTAATATTAAAACAAAATGAAAATTAAACAAAATACTAAATTACAAATTGATTGCATTGAGAATTTATTTAATTCATATGAAATACCCAAATATGATATTGCTCAAAATTTTCCGGTATTTACAAATAGAAGAAACCTTGCTAGATTTATATCACATTATGAAGCATTTAAAGACATAATAGAACTTCCTGGTTCAATTATAGATTTAGGTGTTTATAAGGGAGCATCGACTTTTACTTGGGCAAAATTGTGTGAGATATTTTGTCAGACAGATATTTTAAAAAAAGTTTACGCTTTTGATACCTTTGAGGGATTTCCATCAATTTCTATTGAAGATGGGACACAAAATACTGATAACGACTTAATAAAAGGTGGCTATTTTAGTGGTAATCAAATGAAAGATATTTTAGAAATTGCACAAGATGCAATGATGTTTGATAAGCAAATTAGAGATATAAAAAGAATAGAATTTATAAAGGGAAATGTTTGTGAAACTATTCCTGAGTTTATTTTAAAAAAAGGAAATGGATTAAAGGTATGTCTGTTAAACCTTGATTTAGATTTATATTTACCCACTAAAGTAGCATTAGAATTTTTTGTTCCAAAAATGGTAAAAGGAGGTATTATAATACTTGATGAATATGCACATGAAACATTTGGTGGAGAAACTAAAGCAGTAGATGAATATTTTATCGAAATATTTGGGCATTTGCCTAAAATTCAAAAATTTAGTTGGCACTCAAATCCTTCTGGATTTATAAAAATAGACTAATCATATTATTTTTTAATTAAAAAATAATAACTAATAATTTAAATATTTTTTCTGTATTATTATTGATAAGTGAGTCAAAATTTAATTTTATCCTTTATATGAAAAAAAGAGTTAAAAATCTTTTAATTAATAATAAATTTTTGATTGTTTTATATTATTTTTTTTGGAGAAGAAAGTCATTTTCAATATTAAAACTCATTCATTATTCAATAACTTCTAAAAAAAGAATTACTATATTTTATTGTCATTCTCCTGGCCATTTCCATAGTATAGAGAATTTGCCTGATTTGTTAGTAGAAAAATTTTTGGTTTTTATTATTTGTGATTTTAAAAGTAGCCTTTATAATATACCTGTAAAGAATAAAAATATTTATATTATTTATAATAGTTTAGCTTATGTAATACCGCTTTTTCGAGCAGATATATATATAACAGCATTTGTTGGTCAGCATTTTGGATTTCCTAAAAATGCTTCTCGTGTTCATTTTTTTCATTCAATATCAAGTATTTATGGTGTTTACATGATAGATTCATTTGACGATTATAATTATTTCTTTTGTGCTGGTATGCATCAAATTGAAGAGTTGACAAGCATATTCAAAAATAAAAATATTTATAAAAAATGTTTGATTAAGGGAGGATATCCAAGACTAGACAACCAATTAATGAAATTAAAAAATATTAACTATGTGAAGACAGATGAAGAAATTTTTACTTTTATTTATGCACCAACTTATGTATATGAATTTAATAAAGAAATATCTTCGTTAAATAAATTTGGTGAAAAGATAATTGACTCAATTATTAATTTAGGAAATAAATTAATATTTCGCCCTCATCCACTAAATATAAATTCTGAAATTGTTAAGAAAATTGTTAAAACTTTTTCTGTTAATTCAAATTTTGAATTTGACATATCGAAGGATTATTTTGATACTTATATGAAAGCTGATGCTATGATTTCAGATATTTCTGGAACGGCATTTACTTTTAGCTTTACGTTTGAAAAACCAACTTTGTTTTTTTCTGAAATTGATTTAGAAGGAAAAAAACTTAAGGGCATCCAATATCAAAATAGAGAAAACATAGGAGAAGTTGCCTTGAACCTAAAAGAATTAAGTGAAAAAGTAACTTTAATAAAAAAAAATTATTCCAACTATAAAAATAATATAGTTGAATTTAGGAATAACTTAATTTTTAATTTAAATGAAAGTGAAAATTATTTTGTAAATAACATCGATTTTATTATTAACAATGAAAGACATCCAGATTGGATTTATATATAAAAAATGGCATTTTTAATATGGATAACCGGCTTGTCGGGCTCTGGCAAGACCACTATTGGCAAAGAAGTATATGCAAAGTTGAAGGATAAATTCTCTTCAACAGTTTTTTTAGATGGTGATCATTTTCGCGATATAATGGGAGGGGCACAAGGGCATAGTAAGGAACAACGGTTTATTGTTGCCATGCAAATTGCACGCTTGTGCAAATATCTTATAGACCAAAATATTAATGTGGTTTGCGCTACTATTTCACTCTTTAAAGAAGTACATCAATTTAATCGTACTCAGGTTAAAGATTATTTTGAAGTCTATATTTATTGTCCATTAGAAGAACTTATAATACGTGACCAAAAAGGCATTTATTCAAGCGCGATTAATGGGGATATTAAAAATGTTGTTGGCATTGATATACCATTCGATGAACCTGAAAACTGTAGTTTGAAAATTGATAATTCAGAAAAAAATGAACTTAAAGATAAAGTAAATGAAATAATTAATTTAATATCCACTTCTAAAATATAATAAAATGAAACAAGGAGATTTCACTGACTTAGCAAAAAACTATATCAATAGGCCTGCATATAGTCAACAAATAATTTTAGCTATATTAAAATATATGGATTATAAAAGTAAAAACAACTTCAAAATCGCTGATATAGGTGCTGGTACTGGAAAATTTACAAAAGTACTTGCTGATATGGAATTAGATGTAGTCGCCGTTGAACCCAATGATGAGATGCGTAAAGAAGGCATTCTATATACAGATAATTTTAATGTTCAATGGTTTAAAGGCTCTGGAGAAGAAACACATTTACCATCAAATACTTTTGATTGGGTAACAATGGCATCATCATTTCATTGGACAGACTTTTTCAAATCATTACCGGAACTCAGCAGAGTATTAAAAAAAGATGGTTTTTTTACTGCAATTTGGAACCCTAGAAATATTGAATTTTCTCCATTGCATTTGGAAATTGAGGAAATTATTTACAGAAAAATGCCTGATTTAAAAAGAGTTTCATCGGGTGGAAGATCACACACTAAGAAATGGGATGAAATCCTTGTTTCTACAGGGCATTTTTCTGATGTTTTATTTATGGAGGTTGATCATATAGAAGTAATGTCGGTTGAAAGATATATGGGCGCTTGGCGTTCTGTTAATGATATCCGTGCACAAGCAGGAGAAGAGCTTTTTTCTAAAATATTAGTAGAAATTGAAAATAAAATTAAAAATTTATCTCAAATAGAAGTGCCGTACAAAATACGTGCATGGACGGTAAAAAAAACAAATAAATTTTAAAATTTGTGATCAAGTTTTCAACTAAAGCTCAAACACTTAAGAATTTATATCAGCAGTTAAAACATGCATTTGTTTTGCCTGCATATTGTTTTACTGTATCTTCTTATCGTAATAGTGCAGTAGATATTATAGAGGAAATACATAAGCAATTAAATTGCAGTGAAATTATTGTAAGGTCATCAGCATTTAATGAAGATAATCTTGGAAAATCTAATGCTGGTCATTATCGTAGTGTTTTGAATGTTTCCCTGAATGATTTTAAAGATGTAAATGCCGCAATTGACCAGGTTATAGATTCGTATGATAAGCCCGATTATCGAGACGAGGTATTTGTTCAACCAATGCTGAAAGGAATCAGCTCTTGTGGTGTCGCTTTTACTGTAGATATTGATACATTAGCTCCCTATTATGTTATTAATTACGATGAAAGTGGTAAGTCCGATACAATTACTGCCGGAGTTAAAGGTAATTTTAAAACTTTTGTGCAACTTAAAAATGCCCCTGTTTCAAAAAGATATCCCGTAATGTCAAAATTAATTTTGGCATTAAATGAAATAGAAATAATTTTCAATAATGACAAACTGGATATTGAGTTTGCTTTTACTGATAATTTCGAACTTTATATTCTTCAGGTCAGACCAATTTCAACTATTGGTAAAGAAGATCTTTCAGATTTGAATATTAAGGATGCTTTATTCAAGGTCTTTCGGAAAGTTGAAAAACTTACCGGCTTTCACCCTTATCTTTTAGGCCATAGAACAGTTTTTGGTGTTATGCCAGATTGGAATCCCGCTGAAATTATCGGATTAAAACCCAACCAGTTGTCACTTTCTTTATATAAAGAATTGGTTACCGATAATATTTGGGCTTACCAAAGAGATAATTACGGTTATCGCAGTTTAAGGTCTCATCCATTGTTAGTATCTTTTCTTGGTGTCCCTTTTATTGATGTACGTGTTGATTTTAATTCGTTTATCCCCAAAAAATTAGATGAAAAAATAGCGAAAAAGCTTGCTGAGTATTATATTGATAAACTAATACAAACACCTTCATATCACGACAAAGTAGAATTTGAAATTGTCCATTCATGTTTTTATTTTAATCTTCATGATCGTTTAAATGAACTTCAGACTTTTAATTTTTCAACATCTGAAATCTCACAGATTGAAACAGCACTACTCGATCTTACTAATCAAGTAATCGATCCGTTTTCTGGTTTTTATAAAAAGGATATTGAAAAAATTGAGCAACTAAAATTTAAATTTGATAAAATAGTAGATTCAGATTTATCTGTAATTGATAAAATATACTGGCTTACTGAAGATTGTAAAAGATATGGCACTTTGCCATTTGCCGGTATAGCAAGAGCTGCTTTTATTGCTACTCAATTGTTACGCTCAATGATAGATGTTGGTATAATCTCAAAAAATGATTATAATAATTTTGTTAATTCACTTAACTCAGTTACCAGCAATCTACACTTCGATTTATCATTGTGCAACCAAGGTAACATTTCATTAGAAGATTTAATAAAGAAGTATGGACATTTAAGACCTGGAACCTATGATATTTTATCGTTGAGATATGATGAAAACTTTGAAAGTTATTTTTCAACTTTTCCAGAATTTAATGATGAATCAATAACTTTTTCTTTTACTGAAAGTCAACGGCTATTAATTAACAAATTTTTGAAAGATTCCGGATTGAATGTGAATGCTGAGAATTTGTTTGTTTTTATTAAAGAAGCCATTGAAGGTAGAGAATATTCAAAATTTGTTTTTACAAAATCATTAAGTAAGATACTTCAACTGGTTGAAGATTTGGGCGCAAAGGTTAATATTGGGAGAGAACTAATGGCATATGTTGACATAAAAACAATCTTAAACCTATACGCAGTATTAGACCATCGGTTTTTAAACGAGATTTTTGAACAAGAAATAAAGAAAAATAAAGAATTTTATAATTACACTAAAGCAGTTAAGTTACCCAGTCTCATTGTAGATGCAGAAGATGTATATGGGTTTTATCTTCTGACAGAAGAACCCAATTTTATAACCTTAAAAAAAATTCAAACATCAATTCTTGATGAACATGAATTTAATATTATTAATCCTGAAGGAAAAATTGTTTTTATTAAATCAGCCGACCCGGGATATGATTTTCTATTTACTAAAAATATAGCAGGATTAGTCACACAATTTGGCGGTGCCAATTCACACATGGCTGTTAGATGTGCTGAGTTGGGTATCCCTGCTGTAATCGGTGCAGGGGAAAATAATTTTAACAAATGGAAAAATGCAAGAGTATTGGAAATTGATGCGGCAAATAAACAAGTGAGAATCTTATCATGAAAAAAATTGCGATAACACAGCGTTTAATTGAAACACAAGGTTATTTTGAATGGCGCGAGTGTTTAGATGTGAGGTGGGGTAAGTTGTTCTTAGAACTTGATTTCGTGCCTGTCATATTACCCCTGGAATATGATTTTAAAAAAATGTTTAAAGAATTACATATTGAAGGACTATTATTAAGTGGGGGCAATGACCTTTTTCAATTTTCTGAAAATGACTTATCAAAAAAAAGAGATGCTTTTGAAAAAGAGCTGTTAGCATTTTCAATATCTGAAAAAATACCTGTTTTAGGCGTTTGCCGTGGTATGCAATTGATTGGTGATTATTTTGGGTCCACTTTTACAAGTGTTAAGGGACATGCTGGAACAAAACACGATTTGAAAATTAATGCAACATCCAGATATGCCCATTTATTAAAGCAAATTAGTACGGTAAACTCTTATCACAATTACGCTATTAAATTACCGCCGGAATCTTTTTTAATTTCAGCAACTGCTCAAGATGATGTTATAGAAGCTTTTGAGCATAAAATAGAGAAAATATTAGGCGTCATGTGGCATAGTGAGCGTGTAGATCCATTTGATAACAATGAAATTCAATTAATAAAAGAGTTTTTTAATGATTGAAAAAGTAATTGATATTGCCAGAAAAGCTGGTGAAGCCATCATGTGTATATACAAAAGTTCTGACTTCGGTGTAGAAACAAAGTCAGATGATAGTCCCCTTACTTTAGCTGATATTCAATCAAATACAATAATCATTAACGAGCTGCAAAATGCTTTTAACTTCCCCATTGTAAGTGAAGAAACCCCTGTTGATTATGAAATAAGGAAACATTGGGGTAAATATTGGCTGATTGATCCGTTGGATGGTACAAAAGATTTTATTGAAAAAAATGATCAATTCACAATTAATATTGCTTTAATAGATAATAATTTGCCTGTACTGGGTGTTGTATATATTCCGGCAATGGATATAGTGTATTGGGCTGTTAAAGGGCAAGGAGCTTTTAAAAATGGAAATAAAATTTATAATATCAGTTCACGTAATGATTTAATTGGAGCTGACAGCAATTTTCATTCAACACCCGAAGTAGCAACTTTTTTTGCTTTAAACAACATTAAAAACATTAAAAAAGTTGGTTCTGCAATAAAATTATGTATGCTTGCTGAAGGATAAATAGATTTATACCCTCGTTTGAGCGGAACTAAAGAATGGGATACAGCTGCCGCACATATTATAGCCAATGAAGGAGGCTGTTTACTGATGGATATTACAACAAAGAAAGAAATTGTTTACAACAAAGAAAATATTCAAAATAATTATTTTATCGCACATAAAAAAGATTTAAATTATGAAAGCTATAATTTTGGCAGCAGGTAGAGGTACCAGATTAGATAAATATACTGGAAATCTTCCAAAAGGCATGCTTACCGTATTTGGAAAATCAATCATTCAACAACAGGTTGAAACCTATCGTAGAAATGGCATTACAGATATTACTATTGTTAAAGGCTATTGTGCTGAAAAAATTGAAATATCAGATACAAAAACTTATATTAATGATTTATTTGCAGTAACAAATATGGTGGAAAGTTTATTTTGTGCAGCTAATGAATTGGATGGAGAAATTATTATTTCTTATGCTGACATTTTATTTGAGGATAGGGTGCTTAAGGCTGTAATTGAATGTGGAAATGATTTCGGTGTATTGGTTGATCTAGATTGGAAAGAATACTGGAAAGCCCGTTATGGTAAAGTAGATTTTGATACTGAAAGTTTAAGCTTTTCTGATGATGGAAGTATAAAGCAATTGGGAGTTTCAGACCCGCCACTAAATGAAATTGATGGCCGTTATGTGGGTATGATTCGCTTATCTTCTAATGGTACTAAAATCTTTAGTAGTCTATATTTTAAAGCAAGGCAATTGTTTTCCGGAAAAAAATGGTTAAATGGAAGATCTTTTGAAAACATATTTATGACAGATTTTTTACAAGAACTTATTAACCAGAATAATAAAGTGTATCCAATATTAATTAATCATGGCTGGCTCGAATTCGATACTAATGAGGACTATGAAATAGTGATTAAAATGCATGAAAATAAATCATTACAACCGCTGTTTATTGTTAAATAAATTAATCTGATTATGATAAAGTTCCTTAATCTAAAAAATGTAAATAATAAATATGCTGATGAATTAAAGCAGGTAGCAGATGAGGTTATTGATTCTGGATGGTATCTTTTAGGTAAACAGGTTAAGAAATTCGAATATGAGCTGGCACAATTTATCAGCGTTAAACATGCCATAACTTGTGCCAATGGATTAGATGCGTTGAGATTAATTCTCAAAGCCTATATAGAAATGGGTTTTATGAAGGAAGGAGATGAAGTTATAGTTCCCGCTAATACATATATTGCTACCATAATTGCTATTACTGACAACCGTCTCAAACCTGTTTTAGTTGAGCCGGATATTAAATCTTATAATATTGATATCTCACTTATTGAACAAAATATAACTTCAAAGACAAAAGCGATAATGGTGGTTCATTTATATGGACAGGTTTGTTGGAACGAGGAACTTGAAAATCTTGCAAATAAATACAAACTAAGAATTATTGAGGATAATGCACAGGCTATAGGGGCAGGATTTGTCTGTCCAAGCGAATCAGGGCTACTAAATGAGCTAATCAGCACAACACATAACTACAATTTTAATATTAAAAGAACAGGAAGTCTTGGTGATGCTTCAGGTTTTTCCTTTTTCTCCGGTAAAAACCTTGGCGCATTAGGAGATGCCGGAGCTGTAACAACAAATGATGATATATTAGCTGAGACAGTAAGAGCACTGGGTAATTATTGCAGTAAACAGAAATATATTAATGATTTCCAAGGACTTAATAGTCGTATGGATGAGATTCAAGCAGCATTTCTATCCGTAAAACTCAAATATTTGGATGCTGAAAACCTCAGACGTAATGAAATTGCTAAATATTATTGCGAAAATATTAATAACAAAGAAGTCGTTCTCCCTTTGTTTAACTTCAAACTTCAAACTTTGGTCACTGAGCATAGCCGAAGTGCAACCTTCAACCTTTCCCATGTATGGCATTTATTTGTAATTCGATCTGAAAATCGCGATAAATTTCAAAAATATCTTACTGAAAAAGAGATTGAAACATTGATTCATTACCCTATTCCTCCACACAAACAATTGGCCTATAAGGCATGGAACACATTATCTTTTCCCATATCAGAGCAAATACACAGAGAAGTGTTATCTTTACCAATTAGTCCGTTTTTAACAATTGAAGATGCTGATTTTATTACTATGCAATTAATAATTTTTAAATGAATTTGCTTAAAACATCAGCATTAACATCTGTATCAACAGCTCTTAGAATTTTATCTTCTTTTTTTGTGAATAAAATTATAGCAGTTTATATAGGTCCAACTGGCGTGGGACTTGTTGGACAGTTTAATAATTTTTATGGAATTATAAGTGCTTTTGCTAATGGTAGTATTAATCAAGGAACAGTTAAATACTCATCTGAATTTCAAGCAGATAAAGATAAATGTCAAAGTGTGATAAGTAATTCTTTTTTAATATCAATAGTTGTTTCAATTTTTGTTTCAATTATAATTATCTTGTTTTCTGCTCAGTTCAGCCTTTTTGTGATGAGAACAAAAGAATACACAAACATTTTTATTCTTGTTGGTTCAACACTTGTGTTAGTTGCTTTGAATACTTTTATTCTTTCTGTATTAAATGGATTACAGAAAATTTTTAAATTTGTTTATATAAATATCATATCAAGTATATTGTCGTTTTTATTATCTTATTTATTAGTTAAATCTTATAATTTAAATGGAGCTTTCATTGCTGTTATTTTGTCACAATCTTTAATTTTTTTTGTGTCTGTTTTTTTTATTAGTAAAGATAAATATTTTTCATTAAAGTATTTATTTTGTGTATTTAATAAAAAAATGGTTTCAAAATTATTTCAGTTTTCTTTAATGGCAATAATTTCTGCCATAGCAGCACCAATATCTCAAATTTTGATTCGTAATTATGTTGGAGCACATATATCATGGCAATCTGTTGGTCTTTTACAAGGGATGTGGAGTGTCTCTTTAGGTTATTTAGGTTTTATAACATCGGTTTTGGTTGTCTATTATCTACCAACACTTTCAGCAATTCAAATTAAAAGTAAACTTAGGGAAGAAATATTTAAAACTTATAAAATTGTTATTCCTGTTTGTATTGCCTTGTCTTTTGTCATTTTTATTTTCAGGGTAATAATAATTAAAACACTATTTACAACCGAGTTTTTAGCTATGAAGGAACTTTTTGTTTTTCAACTCTTAGGAGATATAATGAAAATTTCAAGTTGGTTGTTTGGGTTTGTTTTAGTTGCAAAAGCAAAGATTAAAATTACAATAATTATTGAATTAATAATGAGTAGTTTATATGTTTTGCTTTCTATTGTTGGAATCAGATTCTTTGGACTAATAGGTGCAACCTATGCTTACTTTTTTAATTACTTTATTTATGCTATATTTATTTATTTTTATATTGAAAAATATTTAAAAGATGAATAATACTTTTGCTTATAGGGTTGTTCTTTTTTATAAAAAACGCTGACGAGATAATGGAAAGTCTATTAAATCAATCAATTATTAAAATTTAATAAGTATTTATTATGAGTAGAAAAGCCCTGACAAAAAGCTTTTTATTTACAGAATGTGAAAAGTTTAAGGAAAAGTCACTGTTTTATTTTAATAAAGGGAAATATAATAAATCTTTGAAAACAGCACGTTTTGCAGCTCGTATAGCCTACCATTTCCCGATATTATATAATTTTGTGGATGATGAATTGGAGATTATACTATGCAACATTTCAAAAGAAGTTTTGAAGAATTGCAATGTGGCGGATAATAAAAAATTGGAGAAAAGAATTATTTTTTATAATTCGCAAATAATTGATTCAGGACAATTGACTGAACAATTTTTAAACTACTTTATTGAAAACAACTATAATGTTTTATTTATTATACCCAATCAAAAAACGCTTTTTAATGGGAAGAGAATACTTAAAACAATTTCAGAAAATCCAAACATTGAATTATATGTTCTAAAAGAGGGATCTTACACTGAGAAAATAAAACATATATATAAAAAAATTGTAAATTATTCTGCGTCCAAAGCCTTTTTGCAATTTACACCTGATGATGTTATAGGTTTTAGTGTGTTTTGTAGGATCGCAAATATTAAAAAATATTTTGTAGATATTACATGCCAGTCTTTTGGATTGGGTAAAAATTGCAGCGACTTTTATATTGAAATTTTCAATAAAGGATTTTTAATAGCAAGGGAAAGGAGAAAAATTGCTGAAAATAAAATGATTTTTTTGCCAATCTATGCAATAAATGATAATAATAAATTTGAGGGTTTTCCATTTATTAAGGAAAATAAAATTGTTGGATTATCAGGTGGTCAACTTTATAAGTATTTGGTTGACCCTGAACTCAAATATTTTCATGTCATTAAAGATTTGATTGAAAAATATCCAAATTTTATTTTTTGTTTGGCAGGAAGTGGCTCAGATAATACGTTGATAAAAAAATTCATTAATAAATATAAATTAGAAAATAGATTTTTCTTATTGGGACAGAGAAAAGATTTTTATGCGTTAGTCAAAAATTCAGATATTTATTTTGAGTCTTATCCTATTAAAGGAGGCCTTACACCATTATTTGCTATTGAAAATAAAAAGCCCATCATTGGTCTTGCTAATAGAAATAATGCTACTGGTGGGCTGGAAAACGTATTAAATATGAGTAATTTTAAACAATCTGATAATTTAGAAGATTTCTTCTTAGAGGCTGAAAGTCTTATTACATCAAAAGCTGAAGGAGAAAAAAACGTTAGGAAATTTCAAGAGTGTAAATATACCAAAGAACGTTTTAATTTAATTTTAGATAATATTTTTAGCAACAAACAAATGGCAACAGATTCATTTAAAAATCAAAAGTTAAACTATAATGATGAATTAGCCTTAAATGAATATTTAAGTAACAAAAATGCGTATTTTAATTATTATTTAGAAAAGATATATTTTGTGTGGAATTGTATTTCTGTAAAAGAATTTTTAGATGCCTCAATTAAGATTATTCAATCAGGGTTTGTAAGTCTGATAAAAATGATTTTCACACAGTATTTAATTAAAATAATAACATTCTTTTATGTAAAGAAGCAACATATCTAAACGAAAATTTCCTGAATTTTGATTTTTTAATCAATTTAATTTAATTTTGTAAGATAATTAAAGGGCGTGTTTAATATATGAACAGCAAAGTATTAATACTTGGTGCAAAGGGTATGCTTGGTCATACATTGTTTAAAATTTTTTCCAATAAGGTAAATAGTCTTAATGTTATTGGAACAATTAGAGATGAGGATGTTAGTTGCTTTGCTGTCAGGGATAGAGAAAACATAATTTCAAAAATTAATGTTTTAGATTTTTCAAAACTAACAAAGATAATAGAAGAAATAAAACCGGATGTAATAATTAATTGTGTTGGTATTATAAAACAATTAAAAGAATCTAAAGACCCCCTTTTATCATTGGAAATAAATTCTTTATTGCCTCACAGATTAGCCAAACTGTGTGAAAAACTAAATATCAGATTAGTTTGCATCAGTACTGATTGCGTTTTTGATGGCGAAAAGGGTTATTATTCTGAAGAAGATAGGCCGACACCAACAGACTTATATGGCAGAAGTAAATTGCTGGGAGAGGTTTTATACAGTCCCAACAGCATAACACTAAGAACATCTTTAATTGGGCATGAATTATTTACTAAAAATTCTTTGTTAGATTGGTTTCTTTCTCAAGAAAATAAAGCCAACGGCTATACTAATGCTGTTTTTTCAGGGTTTACTACCTTAGAATTTTCTAACATCCTTTTTGAAAAAGTATTGCCCAACAGTCAATTGTCTGGTTTACTGCATGTTGCGTCAAATCCGATATCAAAATTTGATTTATTGAAAAAAATAGCTGAGGTGTATAAAAAAAATATTGAGATAATGCCATACAAAGATTTTTATTGCAACAGGGTACTTATTAGTGACAAATTTAACAAATTGACAAATTATACACCACCAAGCTGGGAGTCAATGATTAATAACTTATATGATTTTTACTCAAATGAAACCCAAAAATAGTTAGTTCATTTTTTGCTGTATCTCTTATTTTTTATCTGGTTTTAACAGGATATAATTTAATTAAAAAATTTTTTTATGAAAGCTTTAGTTGTCGGAGGAGCCGGTTTTATAGGCTCTAACATTGTAAAAATTCTTGATAAAAGAAATTATGAGATTGTTGTCTATGATAATCTTTCAACAGGATATAAAAAAAACTTGGAGAATATAAAAAAATTAAATCTAATAATAGGAGATATTAGTAGCAAAGAAAACTTATTAAGCGCATCCCAGGGTTGTGATGTTATATTTCATCTTGCTGCCAATATTGGAAATTTAAAATCAATAAATGATCCTGTATTAGATTCGCAGACCAATATTATAGGAACATTAAACGTACTTAACTGTGCAAGGGAAAATAATATTAAAAAAGTGGTGTATTCTTCTTCCGCAGCAATATTTGGCGAGCCAAAGTATCAGCCAATTGATGAAAAACATCCTTTTGCTCCGGATTCTCCTTATGGGGTCAGTAAGCTGGCCGGAGAACTGCATTGCCTGTGTTATAATCATTTGTATAATATGAAAAATATATGCTTAAGATATTTTAATGTTTTTGGTATAAATCAAAGATATGATGCCTATGGCAATGTTATTCCAATTTTCACTTCACGTCTTATGGATAATAAACCAATAACCATTTATGGCGATGGTGAACAAACAAGAGATTTTATAAATGTAAAAGATGTGGCCATGGCAAATGTATTAGCAGCGGAAAATGAACATGTTTCAGGAGCTATAAATATAGGCACAGGAAATCCAACAACAATTAATCTTTTAGCTCAATTTATGAAGAAAATATTAAATAACAATTCAACTGTTTTAAAAGCTTTACCAAGAAAAGGGGAAGTGATACACAGTCTGGCTGATATTTCTAAAGCAAGAGAGTTGATGGGATTTTCTCCTGATTCAGATATTTACAGTAGTTTAGAGGAGTATATTAGTTGGTACAAATCTGATTTGTAATGAGTATTTTTTATAATAATTATCAGCATGCAAAATGAACCTTTTCCAATGGTTTCAATAATAATACCTGTGTACAATGGTTCAGACTTTTTGAAAGAAGCCATTGACAGTGCATTATCTCAAACATATAAACATATTGAAATACTTGTTGTTAACGATGGTTCATGCGATAATGGTAAAACAGAAGCCATAGCAAAAGAATATGGAGACAAGATTAATTATATTTCAAAGCCTAATGGAGGTGTTGCAAGTGCATTGAATGAGGGTATAAGGGCTATGAAAGGCGAATATTTTTCATGGTTGAGCCATGATGATATGTATTATTCTGAAAAAATTGAAGTTCAGATAAATTGCCTAAAAAATTTACCAGTCAAAGATTATATCCTTTTTTCCGATTATGAATTAATCAATTGGAAAGGGCGGCATTTGTATAGCGAAAAAACTGAAAAATATAAAACAAAAAATAGTTTATCGGCTGTTTTTTATCAAGCAATAAATGGTTGTACGATGCTCATACCCAAAACATGTTTTAATGAAAATATGTTTAATGAAGACTTGAAAACAACACAGGATTATGAGTTATGGGTAAGGCTCGCAAAAAAGTATAAATTTTATCATTTTAATAAAATAATTCTTAAATCCCGATTTCATCCAAATCAAGGCTCAAGGAAAATCACAACACATCATGAAGAAGCAAATAATACATTAATAAATAGTATTGGTGGGTTGGCAGATACTGAGATATTATCTTTTAATAAAACAGTATCACTTTTTTATATTAAAATGGCCATTTTATATAAATTTATGGGGTATGAAAAAGCGTATAATCATGTTTTAGGGAAATACAAGAATACAAAAAAAGATACTCCAATTAAAAAAAGGTTGGTTTTAAATTTTTTAGAATTAAAGCTTTTTCTAACGCCATTTATTCAATTCTCCTCATATACAATACGATTGCTTTTTATAAATTTTAACTGGTATGCTTATGTATATATATCTTTTTCTACACTCATAAAAAGAGGAAAAAAGTAGGGAGAAATCATTGTGTTTTTTTAAAAATAACCACACTGCTAAAGTTTTTAGTCCACTCTATTTCTTGTAATTCTGTGTATTTTGAAAGAGGTGTTAAGTCCTCTTTAGTCCAATGATGTTCGTAAAATTGTCTTTTTTGCTTTTTTGTTGTCAAAGGAGCTATTATTATATATCCAGTATTATTTAGACAATTATTTAAATTGGAAAAAGCAAATTTGAACTTTTCGAATTTTACGATATGCTCTATAACGTCAATAATAACAATAACATCATAATTGCCACTCAATTCATCTTTTGTAACATCTGCTTTTAAGAAAAGGTAATCAGGGAATTTTTTTCTAACATCATCAAATAGCACATCTGTAATGTCTATACCTGTATATTTTACAACCCCAAGCTCTTTCAGTGATTCTGTTATTAAACCAGTACCAACACCTATTTCCAAAACAGTTAAGTCTTTAATGTTTTTAATATTAGCAGAACAAATATTTTTAAATGTTTTAGTAATTTTCTGATAACGTATCATGTTCTCTTTTATCGTAGCTCCCTCATGCCCAGGCCCGTTAATACCCATCTGGTGCTTTTTAAATCGATCTTTCCAATACTGTTCAGCATTATAATCATCACCCTTTTTATATTTATAAGGATAAATAAAAAGTTTATCAAAAATCAACTTTGTAAAGCTAACTGGATTTTGAAAGAATCTAAGTAAAATGTTTTTCATATATTTAATAAATTATTATAGAGAGACTTATAGTTGTTAACAACAATATTCCAGTTGAAATTTAAAACGACATAATTTCTTCCATTGTCCTTAACATGATTAAAGGTATTATAATTCGATATTATATAATTTATTCTTTTGCTTATTTCAAACGTATTAATTTTTTTAAAGAAAAAACCTGTATGCCCTTCATTAATTATGTCATGTATTGAAGGTAAGTCTGAAGTAACTGCAATTGTTTTGCAGCTTAATGCTTCTATTATTACCAACCCAAATCCCTCCGAAAAACTGGGCAACACTAACAAATCTGCAGTGGCAAAATAGGGGGGTAAGTCATTATGAGGTATGGCGCCAGTAAAGACAACACTATCAGACACTTTTAGCTTTTTTGAAAGGTCTATCATTTCATTTTTTAGATTGCCCTCACCAACAACTAAAAGTTTGGTGTTGGGGTGCTTTTCTAATATAAGGGGCATTGCTTCAATGAGATGCCGTATGCCTTTTTGCTCTACCACAATGCCTACAAAGAGCAGGAAGTTACCGGTAATACCATATTTTTCTTTTAGTGAGCTGTCTTTTTTGTCGGGGTTGAAAACTTGCGTATCAATACCCATGGGATAGACAAACACCTCCTTTTTGTATCCCATTTCTAAGACTTTTTCTTTGATAACATGGCTTACAACGGTTAGGGCATCAATTTTATTGAATGTGTGTTTTTTTAAGGCATTGCCTAATGTATTATCAAAGCCCCAGAAGTCGCTGCCATGAATAGTTGCTAATGTTTTATACTTTAAGCCAAATAGTTTTTTACACACTACAGCCATTAGGGCGTTAGGTATAAGCCAATGGGCATGACAAAGTGTAATTTTTTCTTTGAGAACAATCTTTCTTATAGCAACAATAAGGAAAAGAAAATAAAAGGGGAGGGCAATAATTTTCCATTTTTTTCTTTTAAGATTTTCATAAATGCCAATTCCGTAAGCCAGCTCAATATGCCATAAGAATTGCTTGTGCCTGTGCACAGTAATATTGTTTATTGTTTCTTTAGATTTTGATCCTTTATAGGCTGGTGCAAGAACATGTATTTCGAATGAAGAGCTTAATCGGGAAGACAATTCATAAACGAAATTGCCATTTATATCGTCTTTAAACTTTGGAAACGAAGAAGCAATAACAAGTATTTTGTTTTTCTGTGGCATTAGTAAAACTTCTTTATTTGATTTATTTGTTTAATGGTTCTTTCGAAATCAACGCCAATAGTATCGCAATACCATTTAATAGCTTCCCATCGGGGTTGATTTTCCTGCGCTATTAAGCTCATGCCCTCTTCTCTTGTAATTGCTCCTTGCCTTATTTGATTGCTTCTGAAAGTGTCATTTTCTGAGAAACCGGCAATAATATAATAAATATAATTATAAAAAGCGGCAGTGCCATCACCAATACGCCATGTTGAATTGTAACCCGCTTCAGTTTCCCAGTTATATTCATTGATTAAAACATCGTTCACTAACTTTTCATCCCACATATAAAAACTAAAAATATCAAGATAATCGTGTGGAATTTGATAATATGAAAAAAAAGCCCAAATGGTGTCGAATAGTGTACTGTTTATATAGGCCGGATTTTTTAGGAATTCTTTCATGTAAAAAAATCCCATTTTCATTTGCTCGGTGAGACTTAGAGTGTGTATCTTTTTTTTAGAAAAATTGGGGTTTATACCGGTAAAGCCCGATTTAAAATTGGTGTTTTCATACTTGTTTTCGCCAAAAAAGACGAGTTTTAATTGATATTCTTTCATCAACTGGTTGGCAAAGTAGAAGTATTGTTTATCACCAGCCATAAACAAAGGAATGGTGCCCAATGAAGGGCTTTTTAGCCATGCAAGTACATTTTTTCTGATATTATCTCTTTTTTTTCTTATATCTGCAGATACAAGAATGTGTTCAACCCCAAGAATACCACACATTCTGGACTGATTCCTTCTTGCTATATCCGTGACCATTCCCCAGTCGTAGGTGTAAGCTATGGGATTCATTTTCAATTCTTTTTTTACTAGATGTAAACAGTAGCAACTGTCTCTTCCACCACTAAAAGTTATAATAGAATCCGGCTTAGCATCATTTCTCCTGAAACTATCTACCTTTGAAAGTAATAAATCTTTTGAAAGAATTTTTATAGGCTTGTGGTGATTGCAAAAATTACAAGTGCCATTATTATCAAATTCTATAAAAGGGAAACTTTCAGGTAAAAGACATTTATTGCATCTTTTTAAATTATTTATTTCTGCAAGTCTATCGTTGAAAAAGGAATCAAAACCGTTTCTCTTTACAATATCTTCACCAGAGGCATTATTTTTAATAACAACATTGTTGTTTGTGTCAGATATATCAAAAATAGAAAGGCTTTCTTTTGCATTCAGTTCAATGTCAGAAGTTATATTTTTATAATCATACAGGCTTACAGCAGCATCAACCAACGAAATCGTTGAGACCATTCCGCCTTCGAGCCTAATAATGGTATATTCCGAAATATCCCATTTCATTTGAGTCGTAAGTTTTTTCAGAATTAAAGATTCTGACGCAAAAATAAGCAAATGGCCTTTTTTCTTAAAAAGCATATAAAGAGAGCCATTGTTTGTCGCCAAAATCATTTCATTTCTGTCGGAAATTAAGGCTGCAAAAGAAGTCATTCCCTTAATTTCAGAAAAAAAAATATTTAATGAATTCAGAAGGTTTTTTTTATAATTGGTATCTTTTAAAATGACCGGTATAAGCTCAGAGTCTAATTCTTTTCTTTTATCGTCAGGTACATATTTTTCCCAAAGTTCATTATCATTCACTATAATTCCATTATGCACCAATGTCATCTCTGGATTGTTTACGGGCTGATTATTGGCATTGTTAAACTCACTTCCGTGTGTAACCATCCGAGAATGTCCAATACAAATAAAATCGCCTTTGTTTATTGTCCAGTCGTTAATAAGTTTTTTGTAGTTGTTTTTTTTTACAAGAATTGATGCGGTTTCAGGGGATTTTAATATTTTAATGGAGTCTTGAAACATAAAAGCTAATCCCGACGCTTCTTTTCCCCTGCTTTCTGATAATTTAAAAAGAGCATTTAATATTTTGGGACATTTCTTGTGTTCAATAGAATGAATGTCTGTTGATACAATACCAAAAATACCGCACATCTTTTATAACTATTAGAAAGTGTAATTAAATACTATTTTTATAAACAAGGTAATTTTCCATTTGTAAAACATCAAGATCGGAGTTTTCTAAAGTCCATAAAGCTGTTTCAGGCGTATTGACTATAGGATAACCATGTATGTTGAAACTTGTATTTAGCACACCTGAAATGCCTGTGGTTTTTTCGAATTTTTCCAAAAGGTCATAATATTCGGGATTTGCATCTTTTTCAACTATTTGAGGTCTGCAAGAAAAGTCGCTTTGATGCAAGCCGGCCTTTATTTCTTGAGCTTCGGGTGTTGTTTCAAAGCCAAGTATCATAAAAGGTGCTTTTTTAGGCTTGATAGATTTTAAATATCTTTCAGCCCCTGACGGGAGAATAGAAGGAGCGAAAGGCATCCAAAAATCTCTCATTTTTATGGCTCTGTTAATTTTACTTGTAATATTATAATCAAAAGGATTGGCTAAAATAGAACGGTTTCCAAGAGAGCGTGCGCCAAATTCCATTTTGCCCTTCATTCTTGCAACGATTTTCCCTGCTTTAAGCAAATTAACTACTTCAGTATTGATATCATCAAAATATTTAAAGCTAAAATGGGTTTGATTTTTTAGTATATTCTCTATGTATTCATTGCTGTATTCAGGGCCAAAGTAAAGGTTTTTCAGTTTTTGGGGTGTAAAATCGGAATTGTTTTCAGATTCAATTTTTAAGGCAGCTCCCAAAGCAATGCTTTCGTCACCACATGATGGCATAAAAAACACGTTTGCTATTTCGGGATGTTCGTTAATCAACATATTTAGTTTAACATTCATAAACACACCACCGGCCACAGCAATTTCGTTAACTCCTGTTTTTTTAATCCAGTTTAATATCCATTGTAAACAGAGTTCTTCGGTTAACTGTTGCAATGCTCCGCAAATGGCGTCAAACCGGTGCATAAGGAGATCGTTTTTAAATTTATTGATGAGCTCATGTCCCCAAACGCCCGAGGTGTTTACAAAAGATAATCCTGTATCATCAAGTTTGTAATACTTTTTTAAAACGTCATAAGATTTTTTTACTAAAAAATCCGGTGCATAAGGAGCCATTCCCATTAATTTGTATTCATGCTCCAAAGGCTTCATGCCCAAAAATGCAGTCATTCTTGAATAGAGTATTCCTATTGAATGGTATGATGGAATAGCTAATAGGCGTTCTATTTTGCCATTTTGTGCAATGTTTACTGTTGCAGAAATGCCATCGCCTGATCCATCTATTGTTAACACCAATACTTTTCTGTTTTTATTATAATTGGGGTCTAAAAAATAGGCGGTGGCTGCATGACATTCGTGATGCTCAACAAAAAGGCACTTTTTTTTATTGATACTCAATTCATTAAGAGCATCTTTATGATAATCCAATGATTCTCTTTTTTTCTTGTTTTTTTGAACGTACAAATTTGTAATATACTCATTTGAAAGTAAAGATCCCGGGAGATACTTTGATGCTAGTTTATACCATTTGTGTCTTTCTCTGTTGTATGCACTGATGTCATTAATTGGAATTAGTAAACCGGGGAAAACAACAGCATCAAGAGAATTGGCATCAATATTTTCTTCTTTAAATATCCACTTAACTGTGTTAACAGGAAAACCTCCTGCGTTTTTTGTATTCGTAAAACGTTCTTCACTTGCTAATTTTAAAATTTTACCATCTTCAAGTAAACAAGCAGTAGAAGTATGTCCATCGTGAATTCCTAATATTTTCATAAAAATTTAGTTTTTATATAATCTTTCATTATCCTGAATATCCATCCACATAGCAAAGAGAATAAACTGAATTGCAGTAACACCCAAAAATGTGAAGGCAAAAAGAGTTTCAAAAGATGCCGTGGCGCCATTTGCAATAATTCTGGCCATTTTTAAGAGATACGGAAGCCATAAAGCAAAAAGTAAAAAGGACAAATGGTATAAAATAAATAATGGGTGAAAATCGCGAAATAAATATTTTACCCAAGGGCGCTTAAAAAAGGATTTGAACAAAAGCCATGAAATGCGCGGAATAACTTTTCCTATTTTCATTTTTGATTTTTCACCTACATTATACACCGGTTTAATCTCTACTTCTTTTATGGTGCAAAACGCGATGTTTAGCTTCACAAGCATATCATTGGGGTAGCCAAACCCCCTGTAAATATCATGAATCCGAATAGAATTTAAAGCTTTTTTGCTTATGGCAGTAAATCCTGTTTGGGTGTCTGATACATGCCAGTATCCTGATGCAATTTTTGTTAGAATAGATAATATGGAGTTGCCGAGGTAACGTATTTTGGGGATAACCAATAAAGCGCTTCTGTGAATAAGTCTGTTGCCCTTCACATAATCGATATTTTCAAATACTATCGGATGACAAATGGCCTCCAGCTCATCGGGATCCATTTGGCCATCACCATCCATTGTGGCAATGCAATCAATGCCTAAATCTTTACACCATTTATAACCGGTAACTATACCTGCGCCCTTTCCTGAATTAACTTTATGACTTATCAATATAATTCTGTCGTTGATTAAATTGCTATTCTCTACGACAGATGCCGGACACTTGTTGTTTTCGTTAAGCAATAACTGATTGACAATGCTTTCGGCATTATTATGATATGTTTTTATAAAAAAATTTTTAGCTGTTTCAATTGACAAGCCTTTGTTTAAATCAGTATTCCAATAACTTTTTACCACATCAGCCGTTTTGTCTTTAGAGCAGTCATTGACAATCACAATTCTGTCAACAAAGGCAGGCATGGTTTCAATAACCACTTTTATTTGAGTTTCTTCGTTGTATGAAGGTACTACTACAGCTATTGTTTTGTTGTTGAGCATTGAATATAAATTATCATAAAAAAATCAATACAAAAATACAGAATTTAATAAAGTCAAATATTTTTTTTCAAATGAAATAGTTTGAAATATAACAATTGAAATAATTGAAACAAGAAGAAAAACACAACGATATAAACGGCAAAATCAAAAATTAAAACATACCGATGTCTGATACCAGAAACATAAAAAGAAATAAAGATCAAATTGAATAAATAAAGCAAAGATAAATATAATAAGAAAATTGTCTGTCTTGTATAAATTTTTTTAAATATTATTGTATAAATAATAAAGACAGATGCAATAAAAAATAAAATAAAAAAAACAATATTTCTAATAAAAAGATTATAAAATTTAATATGTGTTTTGAATAATCTTAAAACAACACTATTATTTATTTGATTTTTTGGATTAGTAAAAACAACGCTGTTTTGATAGAATTCTTTAAAAACTAAGGCTTTTATATTTTCAGGAACAGCAATTCTTTTATCAAACATAAAACAACTGTCCGTTTTATTAAAATTCGACACTAATCGGGTATATCTTTGAATTATTTTATCATGAAAAAAATAATTACAATTAGGCATTCGAACATATTTAACAAGATTTTCAGAAAAATTATCATTGTTATTTATCTCATTGTTGTTAATTTTACTTGCAGAATAATTTATTACACTGCGAAGTCTGAAAATATTTCCCGGGAACCCAACCCCTTTAGTAAAAGAAAGGGTAAATATTGCAAAAAATATATTTAATACTACAATTGGTACAATAAGAAATAAATAACTTGAGATTTTAGCTTTTTTAATTATGAAAAATAGTATTAAAAACACAATAATGATATAAACAAAAATACCATTACTTCGAATGAATATTGGTATAAAGGTAAATAAAGACAATAATAATATTCTTGTTTTTGAATTATAGTTATTTATAACCCAAAAGAGAGTTGCGGAAAATATAAGTATTGAAGAAACAAAAAGCGATTCTGTTAAAATTGAAGTATCTGTTTCAAGTGTCCACCCATCCAATGAATACAAAGAAAGGGATACAATTATGGGCAAAACCAACTTTGGCTCAAACTTGTATATTGACAAAATGAAAAGCAAATAAGCAAAATAACCGATAAATATTTGAACAGCAATAACACTATTAATATTATGAGCAAAAGACTCCATTACAGCTAAAAATAAAGGATAACCCATAGGTAAGTCTATTGGAAGAGTAGAAATATCAGCAAAATTTTTATTCAAAATCAGATGAGCTGTATAGTAATAATCAAAACTGTCGGGAGAGAAAAAGGGATAAGGAAAATAAAATAAATAAAATAATCTGGGAATAAAAAAAATAATTGTAAAAATGACAATTAATATCCAAATGTTTCTGAAGTATTTAATATTCATTTAAACAAGTTTTTGAAAAAGAGTAAAATGAGCTTCAAATTAAAAAATAAGATAATAAAAACAGACGAAATGTAGTAAATAAATTCTGTGGGATAAACATAACGCCAACTACCTGTGTTTTCAGATGTAAAAAGCATTAGAAAAGCAGAAAAGTATAAGACACAGCACATAAAAAAAACAATAAATGCAACCGTATCTTGAAAACGGCTCTTTATGAGTTTAAATAAAGAAAAGATAAATGTTATACTCATCAATATTATCCATAATTTATTTCTAAAAAAGGGTAAGTTTATTTTTTTATAATAAAAATCATAAATTTTAAAAAACAGATTGTTTTTTATTTTTGCTTGAGAATTGTTAATAATATCACAGTCATTATAAAAATTATCATTAGGAAGTTTTTTAAAATAATTTTTAAACATTAATTGCTTAAATGATATTGAAAAAGGAGCTATATTAAAGGGATTATTATGATAAGTTTTTTCCATGAAATTGTCAATATAAAAATCCCTATGTCTTTTATAAATTTCATCATAATAGAAAGAGCGAGATTCATATGATATGGCATTTAAAAAGACCAAAAAACGCATAAGTGGATTTTTGTAAACTTTATATTTTTCAGTTTTTTTTAATTGCAAATCATTTTTATAAAAAATATAGTTTTCTTTTATTACAATTTGCCGCCATTGTTCTTTTGTATAGGGTGTTGTTTTGCCCTGATAACTTTTAATTGCCAAATCATATTTAGTGATATTTTTGGACGGTATATAACTCATTATTCTTCCAGGAATAATTTTGTTTAATGTTATATAAGTATAAAGAGAACTCAATAAAATGATAACTACAAAAGGAAATATTAAATTAAAGTATAAAACTTTTTTTTTATTAGTAAAATAAAAATAGAAGCAAATAATAAAAATAAAAGGAATAGATACAAATCCTGTAGGTCTTACAAACAGTGGTAACGATAAGCAAATAGACAGCAAAATCCAAACAAATTTTTTATTTGAAAAGATAGCCCAGATTAATAGTGTACAAATATTAATGAGAATGCTAGCATAGATGGATTCTGTTAATAGTGTGCTGTCAAATACTATACTGTGACTTGACATAAAAAACACAGAAAATCCAATAGAAAATGGAATTGAAAGTTTGGGGAAATATTTATAAACAACAATTAAAAAAAACAATGCAGATATAAAACTAATGATTGTTTGCACATAAACAACGGTAATAAGGTTATTGCTAAACAATCCTACAAGCCATAGAAATAATGGGTATAAAGGAGGAACGACTCCAAATTTTGGCAATTCTCCATAAGTTAAGCCTTCTATTGCTGTAAAGTAAACCGCAGTATCAGGATTAAACCCTACAATAGGAAAATACAAAAAGTAGGGCAAGCGGGAGATTAAAAAGGCAGAGATTAAAATAAACACGGCTATTAAAAGCTTGTAGTGCTTGCCAACAAAGGAAAAGAAGCTTTTAATAAAGGTTTTAAAGTTCATTATGAAAACTTAAAATAGGTTTACAAAGATATTAAATAAATTTCTTATAAGAATATCCATTTTTTTGAAATATAGTTCTTAACGAGATTGGACAATAAACGATATGCGTTTTTTTAGAAAAAGAGAAGCACCTACAACATCAACTTCTCTTTCTGTAACTGTAAACAGCCCAGCTGTTGAAGAAAAGAGCAAAACAACTGAGGGCAATAAATGGGTTGAGCAGTTCTGAAGCGGTGCTTCCTTTGAGATACACGAGGCGAAACACTTTGATGATGTATTTCAGCGGACTGAAATTGCTCAGCATCTGAGCCCACCCGGGCATGTTTTCAACAGGGGTGTAGAGGCCACTCATAAAGACAAATGTAAGGATGAAAAAGAGCATCATAAAAGCGGCCTGTTGCATGGTGCTGGCATAATTTGAAATAACTAAACCAAAGCCTGAGAAAGCAAGCACAAATAGTGAGGCGAAAAGATAAATTGTCAGCAGGCTTCCTACAGGAGCCAGTCCATAAGCCAATCGGGCCACAACAAAGCAAATAGTTAACACCACAAACCCTATTATCCAGTGGGGAATGAGTTTCGACAATATAAAATAAAACTTGCTAACCGGTGTGACATTCATTTGCTCTATGGTGCCGTTTTCTTTTTCCATTACAATGTTAACTGCAGGCAGAACGCCACATATAATAGCCAGCACCATAATCATTAAAGCAGGAATAATAAAAACATAATATTGCAAGCTGGGGTTGTAAAGAAACAAGGGAATTGTCGTTATACGCGGCACCATATATTTACTTTCGGGCGACATCAGTTTTATCCTTAGCTGATTGCTGAAGTTACTGATGATGGCTGATAAGTAAAAGCCACCCATACCGCCCTTTACACCATTAATGGCATTGGAGGAAATCATAACCCGAGCGCTTTTTTCATTGACCAAATCTTTCTCAAAATTCGCAGGTATTTCGAATATGGCATCGGCTTTATTAGACTCTACACTTGCCAAAGCTTGCTTGTAATTGGAAGAAACGTTTGAAATGTGAAAAAAATCGGAAGATTGAATTTTTTGAATTAATTTTTGCGAAAAAGGACTTTTATCGTTGTCCACAATGCTCAGACTGATGTTTTTTATTTCCATATTGGCTATAAGTGGAAATACCAAAAGCAAAACAGTTGGCAATATAACAACAATTTTAGGCATAAAGGAATTTCTGAAAAACTGCTTAAACTCTTTTTCTAATAAGTATTTTAACATAATTTTTTTTCTTTAAACTTTAGGCACTTTAAGTACTTTAGCACACTTTAGGCACTTCCTTATTCGAGTCTTATTTTAAACTTCTTAAGGCTGGCTAAAACTAATACCAAAGCCATAAGCGATAAAATAGAAACCTCTTTAATTATAGAAGAAAAGCCAAGACCTTTTATCATTACATTTTTTATAGCTATAATGTACCATTTGGCAGGGATAATATGGGATATATATTGAAAAACAACAGGGATATTCTCAATGGGAAACATCATGCCCGAAAGATACATGACTGGTATTATCATAACCATACCGGCAATAAGGAGTGCTACAATCTGCTTATCGACAATGGCAGAAACCAGGAGCCCAACTGCCAAAGACACAAAGATGTACAAGAGGGAGATGAAAAATAAAAGCAACAAACTGCCATTAACAGGAACTTTTAAGGCATAATGTGATAACAGTAGTATGGTAATGAGGTTAACAATTGAAATTGTAAAATAGGGGACCACTTTGGCCAGTATAAGTGTAAGCGGCTTCATAGGCGATACCAGCAAAACCTCCATGGTGCCCAGCTCTTTTTCGCGGGTAATGGAAACGGAAGTCATCATGGCACAAATGAGCATTAAAATCATGCCCATGACACCAGGCACAGTGTTGAAAGCACCTTTCATTGTGGGGTTGTAGAGTAGTTTAACTTCGGGTTTAATCTGGTAGGGTATGTTTTGTGTTTTCATCAGATCTTGTTGGTAGGCAGCAATAAGCGCTGATGTGTAGTTGGTTAGTGTTGAAGCGGTATTGGGGTCGGTGCCATCGGCAATAATCTGAATTTGTGCATCGCCTGTGTGTAAAAAGTTTTCATAAAACCGCTCACTGAAAACAATTGCCAGCCCTATTTCCCCTTTTTGGAAAAGAGGTTCTACCTCGTCAATAGAATTTAAATAGCCACGAAGCGTAAAATATTCGCTGGTGGTAAGTTTATTAATAACTCCTTGCGTGGCCACATCTTTAGAGGGGTCGAAAACAACAAATTTGGTGTTTTTTATTTCGGTTGTAATGCCAAAGCCAAAAAGGATAATCATCATTATGGGCATCAGGAGAAGAATCAAAGTAGTCCACCTGTCGCGAAAAATATGGTAAAACTCTTTTTGTGTAAATATTAAAAATTGTCTCATGACCTTTTTGCTTTATTTTTGTTCATTTGTGAAACTTGTTTTTACATTTTGCCCTCGCAACCCCTAAATCCCATTTCGACAAGCTCAATGCACCTCCTGAAGGGGATACCCCCCTATTGGTGCGTTGGATGCCCCCTTTAGGGGGTTGGGGGTAATAATGGCCAATTTATACATTTTTTCTATTTTTATTTTTGCCGACTTTGGATTGGGGGCTATTTTCTATCATCTATTTTCTATCCTTCATATTTACTATTTTTATTGTCCATTGTCCAATCTTCATTTTCAACTATCAATTCTCTTCGCTTTCCGTGCCAGTTGCTGAAAAACCCCATCCATGTTTTTTGCATCATATTGGGTTTTTAATATTTGAGGGGTGTTCAAAGCTTCAATACGACCATCAACCATGATGGAAACCCTGTCGCAATACTCAGCTTCATCCATATAATGTGTGGTGACAAAAATGGTTATACCCCTGCTTGCCGCTTGATAAATTAGTTCCCAGAATCTTCTGCGGGCGGCAGGGTCAACGCCACCGGTTGGTTCATCCAGAAAAACAATTTTAGGTTCATGGATGATAGAGACCGAAAAAGCCAGCTTTTGTTTCCAGCCCAGAGGGAGCGATTTGACCATGGTATTCTTTTCACTTTCAAATTCAATACTTTTCAAAAGGATATCGGTTCGGTTTTGTATTTCTTTTTCGGGAATGCCATAAATGCCTGCATACAAGCGTATGTTTTCCCATACTTTCAGGTCTTCGTAAAGCGAAAACTTCTGACTCATGTAGCCAATGCTTTTTTTCACAGACTCAGATTGTTTTGCAATATCAAAGCCGGCTACTATACCGCTTCCTGAGGTGGGTTTAAGCAATCCGCACAACATGCGCATGGCTGTCGTTTTGCCGGCACCATTGGCGCCCAGAAACCCAAAAATTTCTCCCTTTTCTACTTCAAAAGAAATATTGTCGACAGCTGTAAAGCTGCCAAAAGTTTTTGTTAAATGACTGACTGAAATAGGGTTCATATTAAATATTATTTTCTGACATTTCCATAAAACAATCTTCCACACCGGCTTTTATTACTGTAACAACCACATCTGTATGTCCTTTATCTTCAAGCTCTTGCTTTAATTTGTTCACTGCTAACTGCTCACTGTTCACTGCTAACTGCTCACTGTTTACCGTTAACTGTTCACTGCTCACTGCTAACTGCTTACTGTTAACTGTAATATGGTGTGTGTCTCCAAATGCAAAACAAGAAGTGACAGCAGGAATGGCCCGCAGATCATTTAACAGGCGATACATGTCATTGCTGCTGACAGCCCACAATGTTTTGTTAAACTGACTGATAATATTGGCTGGGGTATCAATTTTTAAAAATTTGCCGTGTTGTATAAGTCCAATGCGGTCGCACAGCCTGGCTTCATCCATGTATGATGTAGAAACCAATATGGTAATTCCTTGATTCTTTAGATTTTTAAGCATTTCCCAAAATTCTTTTCGGGAAACAGGATCAACACCCGTGGTGGGTTCATCTAAAAACAACACTTTGGGTTTGTGAATTAAAGCACAACTCAAAGCCAGTTTTTGCTTCATGCCACCGGAGAGCGCTCCTGCCCTGCGTTTTTTAAAGGGTTCTATTTGCTGATAGATGTCTTTTATAAGGTCGTAGTTTTCTTTTATGCTGGTATTGAAGACACTGGCAAAAATTTTAAGGTTTTCTTCTACAGTCAAATCCTGATAAAGAGAAAATTTTCCGGGCATGTAACCTGTCATGTGGCGTATCATCTTATAATCTTTTACAGTGTCAAAACCACCCACAGTAGCCGTGCCTGAATCGGGAATCAATAAAGTGGTCAGTATGCGGAAAAGTGTTGTTTTGCCTGCCCCATCGGGTCCTATGATGCCGAATATCTCCCCTTTATTCACTTCGAAACTGATGTCGTGAAGCGCTTTTACTTTGCCGTAAGACTTGTTAATCAATTGACAATTGACATCCCGATAGCTATCGGGAGACAGTTGACAATTATTGCTATTGCTTGCTTCCATAGGATTCTTTTGAGGTTTTCATTACTTCCTTTAAGTTAGGTTTTGTCGCAGAATTTGCAGCGTAGCAAGCAAATTCATGTGCCAAAACCATTTTCTTACAATCATTCCGCCACGGGTTTCAACACGTGGCTACTGACATTTTTTCCCTAACGGGAAAAATCCTGTCATTGTAGCTTTACTGATCTTTTCAAAGGTCTGACTACAAAGAATGGCGCTTAATGTAACACAACATTTTCTTTCATTTTCTTATTTTTTTTCATTATTCATTTTCCATTGTCAATTTTACTCCCCCGTACATGCCAATTTTCAGGAATCCGTCGTTTTTTACTGCTATTTTCACAGCATATACCAAATTGGCTCTTTCGTCCTGAGTTTGAATTGTTTTAGGCGTAAATTCTGATTTGTCGGAAATCCATGTTACTGTTCCTTCATATTCTTTGTTTTCTTTTTCGCCAAATTCGGCATTGACTTTTACTTTCTGACCTATTTTTAATGCCCCTAATTGTCCCGATGTAATGTAAGCCCGTAAAAACATATTTTCGGTGTCGGCTATTTTAAATAAGGGTTTGCCCATGGCAGCAAATTCGCCTTTTTCAACATATTTTACCAGCACAGTTCCGTCTATTGGGCTGATAATCCTGCATTTATTGAGCTGGTCTTCGAGTTGTGCGATTTGAATTTCGACCGCGGAGCTTTCTCCTCCAATGCTTTTACTTGTGCTTTCAAGAATTATTTTTTGAGATTCGAGTTGCTTTTCGAGCAAGGCAATCTGAGCATTGATGTCGTCTAATTGTTTTTGGTTGGCAGCGTTGGCTTTTAAGAGGTTTTCTATGCGCTGTTTTTCTGTTTTTGCTGTTTCTATTTGCTGGCGGGTGGCGGCTATCTGAATCTGAATGTTCGGCTGGCGACTATCTACAGCACTACGTGTGGCCATTAATTGTTTTTTCTTGAGGTACAGTTGCACACTGTCAATATGGCCAACAAGCTGCCCCGATTTTAATGTTTGGCCCTCCTGTACATCAAATACCAAGAGACTTCCTGTGCTCTCGGCTGAGACAATAATTTCTGTGGCTTCGAAAGTTCCCGAAGCATCATTTTTAGTTTTGGAATTGCTGCATGATTGGAGGGATGCAACTAATAAAATAAGAATAAATAGGTAGTTGCTTTTTAAAAGAGGATTTGATATTTTCATTGGTGTTAAATATTTAATTATTTATTGTATTTTTAATATTATATATTGAAATTAATAATTGAATTTCGTGTAAAGCTTTTTCCTGAATGGCCATGTTTTCTGCATTTATTTCACGAATCAGATCTGTTGTGTTATACGTGCCATTATCGAGACGCACCTGAGCCGCGTTTTTAATTTCTGTGCGCAGTTGAATTATTTCATCATCGGCTTTTAAAAGTTCCTGTGTTTTTTCTATTTCATTGTTCTGCTGCATTATTTTGAGGTTTGTATTAAAAATGAAAGTTTCTTTTTGCAGCTCTGTGCTTTTCTGGTTGAGGTTTATTTTGTTGATGTTGTTGTTTTGTGTATAATAGTTGCCAATGCTCCAGTTAAGTCGGATACCTCCTATATAAAATGGTGAAAATTCATTGTTAAGCATATTCAGGCCGGGCTTTCCATAACCTCCCTGTACAAATAGTCCTAGTTTTGGCATGTTGGAAGAGAAAATAGCTTTTTTCTGACTCTCTAAAAAAATGTTTTGAGCGTCAAACATTTTTATTTCAGGGCGGTTGTTCAACTGAAAGTTGATAATTGACAATTGAGAATTTGGTTTTTCGAGGGTTACAGAATCGTTGATGTATTCGCCGATAAAAGCAGAGAGCATTTGTTTATATGCTTTAACTCCCGACATTAAAATGGCTTTATTTTGTTTGGCTTTCAACTGTTCAACGCGTATGGCATCAACATCTGCCTGATTGGCCACACCATTTTGCTTTAAAGCCACAACCCGCTTATAATTATTTTCAAGTTCGCTCTGAAGTGTTTCGTTGAGTTTTATTTGTTCGTTCAGAAGCAGTATGCCAAAAAACAGCTGGTTGACTCTTTCTTTTAAAGCATATATATCCACTTCAAATTTTTGTTTATCCACTTCCGTTGAAGCTTTTGCTATTTCTTTTTGTGCACTGATGGCCCCTCCGTCCCAAATAACCTGACTAAGTTCAGCTACTGCCTGATACTGATCTTTACTTAATCCCTCAAAACCCGGTATTTTAAAGGGCAGCTCCAGCACTTCCGATTGGTATGTTGCTTTGGCTGAAATGGAAAACTGTGGCAGGTATCCTTTGCCGGCATTAGAGAGGGTATAGCCTTCAGACTGTTCAATTAATCCATATTGCCGTATAAGAGGATAATTGCTTCGGGCTTTGGCCTGACAAGAGTCAATAGTCAATTGACCAAAGGCCGACAAAAACTGAACGTTTAAAAAGAGAATAAATACAATAATGAAATGTTTCATAGGTTTAACTATATTGTTTTTTATATTGGTAATTGTCAGATATATAAATTGTTAAGGTTTTAAACTTTTTAATATAATAATCGTGTTTTCTTGTTTTCTTTGTTCATAGAAGATGTTGTTTTGCTCGGGTGATAAATTTAAAACAGTATCAAAAATGGGTTTGGCAATAAAAAGGAAAACATTTAATGAAATGACTGTAATAATTAAATCAACAATGGTAATGGGCCTAATATTCCCTTTGTCAATTTCACGCTGCAATTCTGTCTGCATTTTGCTTATGAAGGGTATGGCAATGTGACCTATCTCTGCTTTAACTGAGTTGAAACGTTGGGGGTTGGTTGTGAACTCGTTAAACATCAGAAATGGCAATTTGGGATTTTCTTTAAGAATATTGAAGTGCGCTTCTATAAGTAGTTTTATCTTGTCTTCAAAAGATATATTGTCGTCTCCTGATTTCAGAAATTGCGACAAAAACAATTTGGCTTTATTCTGAAAAATAGAGTTAAACAGCTTTTCTTTAGTGCGGAAATAGTAGTGTACCAATGCCTGATTGCACCCGGCAACATGAGCAATTTCTGTAGTGGTGGTCATGGCAAAACCCTTTTCGAGAAACAGGTTTTCTGCTGCTTCCAGAATGGCTTGTTCCATATTTTGTTCTTTGTTAATATCCATATTTAATAGAGTTATTAAATATGCAAATTAAATCATTATTTTTGAATTGACAAAATTTTTAAAAATTATTTTTTTAAGGCGACAGTATGCCCATAAGGATAGCCTTCCTGATAAACGACAGAAAAACCGGCTTCATTAAGCTCTTCTGCAATGTCGGTCTGAGAAAAATAATGACCCGAAAAAGGGTAGAGGCGGTCACCTTTTTCAATGGGTGCAGTGCGGAATATTTTACAGAAAAAATGATTGTACTTGCCCAGTTTCAGGCAGTAATTGTCCATTATTTCGTTAGCAAACCAAAATGAAAGCAAAAAAGGAGAACCAGACTGAAGATGGGAATTAATTTCTTTCAGCAAGATAATTCTTTGTTTTTTGCCTCTTACATGAATGTAAGCACCCCAGCCCAAAATGATACCGTCGTAAATTTTTCCATTATCAGGGCAGTGGTTGGGAGCAACCCATGCGATGTCAGAAGATAAGCCTTCTTCTCTGAGAAAATTTCTAGAAAATTCAACCAACTGGGCATTGCACTCGTACCCCTCAACATCGTATCCTTTTTTTGATAAAGCATACACTTCTCTGCCCCCACCTGAAGCCAGAACCATTAAAGTTTTGCAATGATTGAAAAACTGGCTGATAATTGCTGATTCCCAATTATTAAGTGCTGAGCTGTTGAACGTTTTTCCCAGATATTTTTTGGAATGTTTGTAATGATAATCGTCAATTTTTTCAACAGCTTTTTTGCTTAAAACAGCCATCCAGAAAGCTTCAGCTATAAGTTGTGTGTGGGCTAGTCCACCAATCAGCCATTGCACAATTTTCTTATGCGCCTTAAACCCTAAAAGATATACAGCAATAAGTGAGTTGGAAATAGCTGTGAGCATTTTTTTATTTTGAATATAAAAAATTCGGTTAATATTTAATAAGTTTTTTTGAATGATAAAAAGAATCAGATGAAATGTATAAAATATAGACACCATCCGTTAAAAAATTCAAGTCAATACCGGTTGATAATTCATAAATGTTTTGCATGAATACCATGCGACCGACAATATCAAAAAGCTCAACACTGAAATGGCTTTCAGTAATGCCTGTTATATTAATATTCAGATGGTTATTGACGGGATTAATATAAGCCACGACATTTTTAGAATTTTCGGTTTCTTCAATATTGGTGCTTATATTGGCAAAGATGCCATCTGAAGCGCTTATGCTGCATAAGCCGGCGCCATTTTGAGCTTTAATACTAAAATAGTATGTTTGGCCTGCAGCTAAAGAAAGACCGGTAACCACGACACTTGTATCGAGGTTGTTGTCTGTCCAGTTAAGCACATCGGTACTGTCGGGAGCCGTGCCTATGGCATACCAGTATTTGGCTATGCCCGATTGAGAGTCGGCAGATGGTGACCAGTTGGCATAGAGCACCGAATTGAGAACAGTGGTGTCTGCATCAGCTCCGGTACCATCATTCACAGCGACACTGTCGGGTAAAGTCCAGTCAATATTGAGGTTTTCGCTTGCTATTGATGAGAGATTATTATTGGCATCTGTCACAATTGATTTTATTTTAGCGCCCGGTGTAAGCGGGTTGGGATTTTGGCATCTGATGTTTTTAGTACTGTCGTTTAAGGTGACTGAAACCGTTGGATAACGCGATCTGTAAACGTTTATGTCAGTAACAGTAAGTTTTGAATTTCCGGAGCGGAAGCTGATATAATTTCCATTGGTGCTATAGGGGCTAGAGTCGGTCCAGCTTCCCATAAAAATATTATCGCGCCATACGGCAATGGTGCCTGCTGTGCGATCGTAAGTGATTTTAAAATCGTAATACTGTCCGGGGGTGGTGACAACATTACTTATAACCTTAGATGCCGTAGTGAAGCTATTGCCCGATACTTTGAAAAACTCGAGTGTTTGCAAATCGACACGAAACCACACGAAATAAGAGTTGCCACGATTGGTCTGACTTGCAGAGTCGCAAAAAAGATGAAATCCAAAACGGCGGTTGGCGTCTGAGCCTTCAACTTTCGCGTTAAAATGATACATGTAGCGGTTGGACAAATTCTGATTTAGCGGGGCGAAAATATTTGAATTACTCACAGCTTCGTCGGTCTGCACGAGTTCTCCCCCTGTAACATTCCAAGTGCCGGCACTGTCAGTCCAGAAGGGTTGTAGGGTGTCGAAGTTGTCAACAAAAAAGCCATTAGTGGCATTGGCAGTCCAGGAGATTCCATCAAAATCAATGACATTGTAAAAAGCTTTTTCAACGCCCGTGTTATCGGCATCAGTAAATGTTGCGGTAAAGTCGGCCGTTTTCCAGTTGTTGGGTGTTGCTATGGCTGTTGTGGGCAGAACAGTATCGGGTTGAACGGAAGTCCAGCTGGCCACCCATCCGGCAGCATTTGTTGCGCAGTCGGTACGAAATTCAATGGTCAAAGCACCACCACTCGATGTTACCGAGGCTGGGCTGAGTGTATTGAAGCGGCCTATAAGTGGAGACCATATTGAAGGCCCATCGTAAATATACATAAAATCATAATCGGCTTCCAGGGCAAAACTTGTGAAGTTTAATGTGACAGAAGACGCCCCTGTGGGTTGTATTATCCATACCATTCTTTCATCGTCAGCATAGTTGGCTGTTGCACCGCCTGAATCGTAGAAATTACCGCTTGATGATGTCAAAGTAGTTGCTGTGGGATTGTTGTTGACGAGTTTAAAATAATAATCCCAACACCAGTTGGGCCCGGGATCGGTGTGTGTTTGACCGGGAAAGTGCTGATGCCCTTTTATTTTAATACAACTGCCTTCGGCACCCAGGCTGTGAATGCCATAATCCAGAGCAGTACCATCGTCGAGGGTGTCGCGGTAAAACATGCGGAGGGGGTTTATATTATTGCCCACGCAAACGTCTCTGGTCAAATCAGCCGATGTCTGGTACATGGTAGTGGTGTACCACGAAGGGTCGTCAACAAAACCCTCATGCTCGTAACCTATGGCGTAGTAGTTTTCGGAAGTTACATGCCAGGCTGCATTTGATTCATCAACCATTTGTGTGACCTGTCCGGCATAAGAGGAGTTTGAGGCCACCACATAATGTGTTGAAGCATTGGCACCGGTACCCTGGAAATAGTTTACACAACTTGTGTAGCTTCCTTGCACGGTGTGTATGGCAATTGCAGAAACGGTGTGCCCATTCCACCCTGTATAATGGTTGGGCGAAGCCACCCACGAGCAGTTGGCAAAATTATAATCGGGACAGGCTGTCAATATGCTTGTTGGTGCATACATTTGCCCATTGGTGCCCGTTACGCTGCCATTTGAAATGCTTATCCGGGGCGAAGTAAATATTTTTAAATTGGCAGCCCCAAAAACTTTCTGCAAATCAATATGATATTCGGGAAAACCAAATTCATGCTGATAAACAGTGTTGTTTAAAAAAGACAAAATGCCAAAAAGATAAAGATTCATGGTGTAGTCGTTGATGGCTGTTTCACTGCTGATATTCAGCTCAGAAAGGGCTATCAATACTTTAAGCATATCTTCGGGTTGGGTGCTTGTAACATGCAATTGATTTTTTATTGAAGAAAAAGCCCCCGCATACGCTTTAACATTTGCCATAGGAGATTCAATAATGCTTTGTGCACTGAAGCCTGATAAGCCTGCCACTGTCAGGAGGTTGTTGCGAAAATAGTTTTTGCCATCCAATGTCAGACCCATAATACCATAGGTTCGCGGCATGCCCGTACAGCTTTCGGGTGTCGTGTAAGTGATGTGCCTGAAATGGGTGTAGTGATAAGATACCGCTTCGAGCAGGCCTCGGGGTACATCGGGAAATGCTGAATAGGCTGTGTCGAATGCAGGTTTGACGGTTATATAATTTGACAAAAGCGTTGCATTGGCAAAAGAATCAATGCGGTTTTTTTGAAATGAACCATCTTGCGAAAAGGCAACAACCGTATTAAAGAGAAATACGTATATTAAAACTGTTTTTAAAATCTTCATCATTTTATAGTTTTTGTTGAGTAAAAATACAAAATTTTTAAAATTAAACTTTTACCACTTTTTTAGTTAAAATAAAAGAGCTTCCTGAAACCTTTAAAATATAGCAACCTTTGGGTAAGTTATTAATATCAATTTGCGTGTGTGTTTCGTTATGGTTTTGGGTTAAAATAAGATTTCCAATCATGTCAAATAATTCTACAATTGCTTTATTTTTTAAAGTAAAATAAAGGATATTATCGGCAGGATTTAAATAAACATAAATGTTTTCTGTGTTTTCCATTACATCGGCATTTGTACTAATATCTGCATAGATACCATCTGATGAACTAATACAACTTAAGCCCGCTGCATTTTCAGCATTAACACTGAAATAATAAGTCTGACCTGATATTAAACTTAGACCAGAAGCAGTGACACTTGTATTCAGGTTGTTGTTTGTCCAGTTTACCACATCAGTGGCACCGGCAGAAGTGCCAATGGCATACCAGTATCTGGCTATGCCCGACTGAGTGTCGGCAGAGGCTGTCCAGTTGGCTTGTAATAGGCTGTTTGAAGTGGTGGTATCAGCATCATTACCACTGCCATCATAAACAGATATGCATGAGGGAGCTGTCCAGTCAACATTGAGGTTGAGGGTAAAGATAGCTGATAAGTTAAATGCCGAGTCGGCAGCAATAGATTTAATTTTGGCAGAGGGAATTGAGGGCGATGGGTTCTGATAACGTATATCAGCTGTCGGGGTTCCTACTGTTATGTTTTTTGTGGCAGCTCTCGATCTGTAAACATTTAAATCGCTTACAGTGAGCTTTGCATTACCTGTCCTGAACGAAATGGCATTGCCCGAACTCAAAGGTGAAGGGTCGGTCCAGGTGCCAATTAAAATATTATCTCTGTACACTTCTGTTTTACCAGTAATTCTGTCGTAAATTATTTTGTAATCGTAGAATTGTTCAGGGACAGTGACAATGTCACTGATTACTTTCTGGGCAGAAGAGAAGGAATTGTTTGTTACTTTGAAAAACTCAAGCGTTTGGTCTTCTATTCTGAACCATACGAAGTAAGAGTTCCCTCTGTTGAGCAGGCTGGCATCATCGCAGAAATAATGAAATCCAAAACGGCGGTTGGTGCTGGTTGTACCTCCAGCTTTGGCCGTAAAGTGATATAGATAGCGGTTTGAAAGATTTTGTGTAAGGGGGGTGTAAATATTTGTGTTGTCATTTGTTTCGTCCGACTGGGTAAGATTACCTGCAGATACAGTCCATGTGCCACTGCTAGTGGGAATTGTCCATAATGTTGAATTCAGCATGTTAAAATCATCGGTAAAATAACCCTGTGAAGCATTGGCACCCCACTCACTGCCATTGTAGTCAACGACCTGATAGTATCCTTTTTCAATACCACTGCCCCCCAAATTATCGACATCAGTAAAAGTAGCATTAAAGTCATAAGTGATCCAGCTTGTGGGTGCTGAAACAGCGGTTGATGGAGCTGTAACATCACAATAATGGATGGTAAAAGGTGTGCCTGTAAAACTGCCATTTGGGGTTGTGATGCGCCAGTAATAAGTGTTACCCGGCTGAAAAACAAGAGGTGTGACACCGTCAATATGGTCAACAAATCCCGAAGGACCTGTGTAAGTTGTAAGGTTTGATACATATTTCCACCAATAATTGGTAAAGCTGGAATTTGTTGATATATCTATGTGCCAGTTGGTTCCGGAATTAGTCCAGGAAAATCCTATCTCATTGAGCGGGCAGGCCAAGGGTGTTGCTGTTAGGTTGGCAGGGTTGGCAGGCGAGGTGCCGTTAAAATAGTGATACCATATATCACCACTGGGACCAATGGCATCTTCAAAAGCACTGGCGGCATAATGTATCTGAATGCCCTCAGTAGCATTGGTGCCGCTGTAACCACCGTACTGATATTGCTGACTCCACTCACCGGCAGGGTCATTACATATATATTCTGTGCCGGTATAAGACAAAATGACCATTACATGTCCGTAAGCGGTAAAATAGCCATGTACCACAACAGGTTTGCCCTGCGACAGCAGGTTTTGTAAAGCGCTGAAAGTGCCTGTGGAAGTGCTTACACAGCTACCGGTTAATCCATAACTTTGTGCTTCGGCATTGCATACCGTGTTAAACCCCGATACAGTCTGTGCCTGAGAGGTGCCATAGTCATTGCTTATAATATCGGGTGTGATGCCTGTGGCACCATAATATTTGAGCAGCATAGCCATTGAAGTATTCTGACACGAACCCCCCGGGTTGATGCTGTTGCTGTACTGATAGAAATAGGGGACATTGGGAACCTGAGCCCATAGATTAATGCTGATAAAAAGCAGGATATAAATGATGAAATTTTGTTTGTTTTTCACTTGTTTCAAATTTATATTTTATTTGCGAGAGAAAAAATAAGGATATTTTAAACAAACAAGGGTGTAAAAGCAAACTTGCTTCCATCAAATAAGCCTTTATCACTCAATTTCAGCTCTGGGATAACTAAAAGGGCCATAAAGGCCAGTGTCATGAAAGGTGCTTTTAGAGCCGTTCCATATTGTTTAACAGTATGGTCAATAAGTTCGTATTTTTCGGCAACAATGGCAGCATCTTCGGCCGACATAAGGCCGCCAAAAGGCAGGGGCAGACAGTTTTTTTCCGTGCCATATACCGCGGCCACACCGCCTTTGTGCTCTATCAGCGTGTTGATGGCATTGACAATATCTGCATCATCAACACCCACTGCTATGATGTTGTGACTGTCGTGGGCTATAGTAGAGGCCATGGCTCCCTTTTTAAGACCAAACCCATTGATAAAAGCCACAGCAGGCTTGCTTTTTTTATAACGTTGCATCACCACAATTTTCAGAATATCATTGCCGGTGTCGCTTATCACGTTGTTGTTGCTGACTTTTGCTTCTGCCTCGTAAGCTTTTGTAATCAACTGACCATCAATGGCTTTAATAACTTTAATACGATTTGTTTCAGGAGCCAAAGCAATGTCTTTTTCAGTCATGGCATCACTGTTAAAGACATTTACAGGGGCTTCTTCAACTTTGTTGATATAGCTTTGTCCGCTTTTGGCAACCGCAGTTCCATCAATGTAAGTTTCGAGAATATTGAAATTTTTAAGATCATCAACCACTATAAAATCGGCTTTATCGCCCAGCTGCAAAAGTCCTGCATCGAGTCCGTAGTGCTTAACAGGGTTGTAGCTTACCGTTCGGAGAATGTCAAAAATATCATATCCGAGTTCTACTGATTTTTTCACCAGCAAGTTGATATGTCCTTTAATCAAATCGTCGGGATGCTTGTCGTCTGAGCAAAGCATAATGTGTTCGGGGTATTTTGCGATAAGGGGAATTAACTCATCGAAATTTTTGGCGGCACTGCCTTCACGAATCAATATTTTCATGCCCAAAGCAATTTTTTCCTCTGCTTCGGCTATGGTAAAACACTCGTGGTCGGTCGTAATGCCCGCTTCGGCATATTTTTTCAGGGCATCTCCACTCAGGCCGGGGGCATGGCCATCAATTACTTTCATGTACTGATGTGCCAGGGCAATTTTTTTCATCACTTCGGCATCGTTATAAATAACCCCGGGGAAGTTCATCATCTCGGCCAGGTATTTAATTTCAGGCATCATTAACAATGTTTCTATTTCAGTGCTGTCAATAGAGGCTCCTGATGTTTCAAATCCGGTGGCAGGCACACACGAAGGGGCCCCAAAATAAAAACGGAATGGCACCTTTTTTCCATTGTTAATCATAAATTTTACCCCATCAATACCCATGACATTGGCCAGTTCGTGGGGGTCGGACACACAGGCGGTGGTGCCATGCACAACAGCAATACGTGCAAACTCAGAGGGAATAAGCATGGAGCTTTCGATGTGTATGTGTGCATCTACAAAGCCGGGCATTATAAAATGTGTTTGTTCAGTAGGGCAGGACGTAATGCTTTTAATCACATTGTTTTCAATCTCAATTTTTCCCTGAAAAATGGTGCGTTTCACAACATCTACAATGTTGCCGTGTAGGGTTTTTATATTGTTCATTGTAAAAAAAATTAATTAATGAAAGACAAAGGTAAGAAAAAGTTTAGAGTTTGGAGTACTTAGAGTTTGGAGTACTTAAAGTTAAAAACCTGGCGGCTGCAATGGGGGCGTAACACAGAGATACACGGAGTGTTCACAGAGTTGCACAGTGGTTCGCAGGCTCACTGAAGAGAAAAATTGAACGCTGATACTTCGACAATTGCTCAGTACAAGTGAGGCTGATTTTTATGATTTTATAAGATATAAATGTATTATCTGCGTTAGCCAAAGGCGGATCAGCGTTCAATTGTAATTCTACCTGACGATAGAATGAAGTGCGGAGTTAGTATTCCGAGCGTAAGGAGTGTTTATTTAATAGTTATATCCAGCTTGTTATCGCACACGTCAATGTATCTTATTTTAAAAAGTAAATCGTGAAAACGATAGTAAAAGGGATTGAAAAAATATTCAAATTCAACTTTGCTGTGAGGCAGAATATAACCCTTCGAAGGACCATATACTAAAGTATTTGCTTCTGGTACCAATAATTTTCTTTCTTCAACTGTTGCAAAATCTAAGAGTGAATTATTGAAAAGGTTAAAGGTTAGGGAGTCTGTTATTTTGTAAACGAAATTTTTCCAGCCATTATCAGTTAACTCCGTCTCAATAATTTTAACTTCACCTTGTTTCACCCGGACTTTACTAAGTGGAAGCGGAATTAAAAAATCTTTCAAAAAAGTTAAAGTGTCGTTTTCTGTGTTTATTGAAACATTGATGTGGTAGTTCTTTGCAAATGTTTGAATGCTGTTGCTGTCGCCCTGTTCTATAATGCCATTAGATAAAAAGAAAAAATAATTAATGCCAAAACCAAAATCGTAATTATACTTTTTTCTAAGGTGTTTGTTAATATAATATATTGTCTTTAAACTGTCTTTTGGGTCTTTTTGAAGGAGATATTTAGAGTATGAGCTAAAAGTTTTCTTAACCAGATACTCTTTTTTGTCGAAAAGTATTTTTATATTCAAATTATTGGTTAAAAAAGTATCAGGGAAAGCCGAATTAATGATAACCCCGGGCGGTATAATCCATTTGGGAATAAATCCGAAAACTTTGTCAATATCACTGTAAGATGATTGCCAACTGATCTTTGTAAAAAGAGATTGATAATAAGATTCGCCTATCCAGGGGCATAAGCTCACACCATTGTATTTGTAAAATTGGTCTTTTTTAATTAATTGTGGGTTTTTCAGAAGATCGTGTAAAGAAGCGAATGTGTCTTTTTTGGTGTTTTTATAAAAGCGAAATCCGGGCTGACCGGGGTCAAAATCATGAAAGATGGTATCACGGCCTATTATAACATCAATCACATTATGCATATAAATGTTATAATTGATAAAATCTCTGCCTTTGAAGTAAGGTGTCAGAATAGCCAATTGGGCAGCAAGCCGTTGATAATCGTTGCACTGTTTGTCATAAAATGAAGAAATCATGCACAAAGGCGAGTATTTTTTGTTAGATACCGAAGATGAACTGGTAGAAAAAATAAATTGGAAATTGCGGTGGTTGGGACTTTTTATTATACGTGCAATATTATCAAGTATTAAAAATTGATTGTATTCTTTGCTTTTTGAAGTATCAACACCCATCATAATGGCTCTTTTCAACGATTCCTCATCAAAAAATCCATTGCTGCTGAATTCAAACAGACATTTAATCACATTTTTTGTGTTGTTTTCAATCTGAATACCCGAGGGAATGTTTTTTTGAGCACTTATACAACCGGTAACACTTATACAAGAGGAGGTGTCGGGTTTTTGAGCAAAGCCTGAAATAAAGGTAATAACAAAAATAAGAGTTAAGCCAAAAAACACAAATCGCATATTTGAATGAGCAGGCATTTTTAATATTGGTTAATAATTAGCTCAAACATACAATTTTTTTACAAAATGCCCGTGTTTTTTTATAAATTTGCATATAGGGTTAAATGTTTTTAAACAATTTATTTTATTTGATTTTTCAATTGTATGATATTAAAGCAATACGGAATCACCTATAAAAGACTCAACACAGAACACCTTGAAATGCTCAGGGAATGGCGCAATAATCCTGAGATTACTCAGTTTATGCAAAAAAGAGCGCACATTACTCCTGAAATGCAGTTGAGGTGGTTCGCATCCATAAACAATAACAACAACTACTATTTTATTATACAGGCCGAAGGCAAAGATATAGGTCTGATTAATTGCAAAAATATTAGCCATAAGGCAAAAAATGCTGAAATAGGTATTTTTATAAGTGATGCCTCTTTTAAAAAGTCGAAGGTGTTTTTATATGCTTCAATGACCATTTTAAATTTCTCGTTCAATTTTCTCAAATTGAAGGAAATATTTGCTAAAGTCATTGACAGCAATGAAGCCTTTTTAAAGATTATACACAAGCTTAATTTTGAATTTGCCGACAGTAAAGGGGAAGATGTAAAATCACAGATATTCAGTCTGAGTAAAGACAATTACCTGCTGCTTTTTGAAAAATATGCCCTGATAAATAAGCTTTTGACTTTTGAAGAGATGAACTTAGAAATAATCTTCTAAGTAAATTATTTCAACTCAATAGCGGTCTGACCTATTTCATAATTGTCAATAAATAAGGATATGTTATAGGAGCCGGGCAGTAGTTCTGCAGTTTTTTCCCAGTACAGACACACATTTTCGGCTTTGTTGTTATAGGTTATCTGTTTTTTTATAGAATACTGAATAAGTTCACCTTTGTATTCAAAAGCATTGTCGTTGCCACTGCCTTTAATCAGAATGACATTGTCGGGGCCTGCAATACGGGCGTACACATTTTTTTGTCCGGCAGGTACAATAAGATTTTCGCTGAGCGTGAAACAAATTTTAATTTTTTCAGCACGACGGGCTTTATCTGTCAACTCTTCTTTTGTGCCTTTCATGCGAATAGCTTGTGCAAACGATTGGTATGCTTTAAGCGTGGAAGCCTTTTCTACTTTTGCTTTCAAATCTTCTTTGTCTTGAGCCAGACCTTCTTTTTCTTTCTTTTCTTTGTCGTAATTCATCTGAATTCTGACATTTTCATCTTTCAGCACCACATTGGCTTTATACAAGCTGTCAATCTGCAATACATAATTTTGAGTGATGTCTCTCAAACGGTCTAATTGTTTTCTGATTTTTCTGTAATCGGCTTGTGATGAAATGAGTTTTTGAATTTGTTCGGCATTGGCAAGGATAATACTGTCCTTCTCTACAATAACACTGTCGTATTCATTTTTAACGATGTTGTATTCTCCAACGATAGAATCAAGCTCCTGTTGCAAGTCGAAATTCTTTTTTTCAACTTCTGTTTTTTCAATAAAGATATAATCCACTTTCGATCGGGTTACCATCAATTGCCAAACAAGGACTATGTTGGTTAAAAAAAGGAAAATAATTAAACCAATATATATTTTGTTGCTTTTATTCGATTTTTGATTCTCGTCCATCACTTAAAATTTTATAAATTAATATACTACAAACTAATTTTCAGAAAAAATATTTTGCAAAATTATTATTTTAAAATGAAAAGAAAAGACTATTTAATAAAAATAATGCTTTTAAATTTATTCTCTCAAAATTGAAAAAAAATTGTAGCTTTGACAAACATCAAAAAATAAATTAAACTATGACAACATTCAAATTACCCGAATTGCCCTATGCAAATACAGCTTTGGAGCCGGTTATAAGCAGCAAAACCATTGAGTTCCATTATGGCAAGCACCATCAGGCTTATGTTAACAATCTCAACAACCTCATCGCAGGTACAGCCTTTGAAAATGCCACCTTAGAAGAAATTGTAATGAAAGCCGAAGGCGGCATTTTTAATAATGCAGCACAGATATGGAACCATACTTTTTACTGGGAATCTCTTTGTCCTAAAAATGAGAAACTTCCAACAGGCGCTATTGCACTGGCTATAAGCGAGAGCTTTGGCTCTTTCGATGCCTTTAAAGAAAAAATGTCGGCAGCGGCCGCTACCTTGTTTGGCTCAGGATGGGCCTGGCTTGTAAAAAATGGCGACAAGCTCGAGATTGTTCAGGAAAGCAATGCCGGCAACCCCATGCGCAAAGGATTAAAGCCATTGCTGACTATAGATGTGTGGGAACATGCCTATTATATTGATTTTCAAAACAGAAGACCCGACTATATAAAGGAATTCTGGACAATAGTGAACTGGGATAAGGTAAACGAAAGGTTTTAAAAATCAACGATATTCATTGTTATTTTAAATCTTAACCTGCGTCAGCACTTCATACATCTCTTTGCCAAACCGCTGAATGATAGGCTCTTTGAGAAAATGTAACACACTCACATCCAATTTTTTGCCTAAACATCGGGCCTCTTTGCATATATCCCACTGGTGGTAGTTGATTGCATCGTAATCGTTATATTTTGTAACACGTATGGGATAAAGATAGCATGAAATGGGTTTGCGAAAATTTATCACGCCATCGTTAAAGGCTTTTTCGATGGCACAGTGGGCAATGCCGTTATCATCAGTAACCACATAAGCACACTGCTTGCCATCAATAAGGGCTGTCACATATTCGCCCTGTACATCAATAAAGTATTTGCCTTGTTGCTCTATAGTTGTGATACTTTCTTCTGTCAGATACGCTTTAATATCTTCAAAAATGTCATCCAGCACCGACAGCTCTTCTTCTAGCAGTGGAGCGCCCGTGTCGCCTTGTATGCAGCACGCACCCTTGCATTGGCTCAGGTCACAAACAAATTTTTCGGTGACGATATCGTCGGAAATAATGGTGTTTTCAAAAACAATCATGGGGGAAGTGAGCTAAAGTGAGCTAAAGTGAACTAAAATGCGCTAAAGTGAGCTAAAGTGAACTAAAGTGAGCTAAAGTGAGCTAAAGTGAACTAAAATGCGCTAAAGTGAGCTAAGTTTAATAATAACTGAACTTTAAGTACTTTAGGCACTTTAAGTACTTTAGGCACTTCTTAAAGAATTCTTTTCTTGTTTATGTTCTTCATGTTTTCGAGGAAATCAGCTATGTCCTTAAACTTATTGTTGAGTATCATTGAGGCAATAATATAAGGTTTGTAACCGGCTTCGACATAAGTGGGTATGCGGTATTTTTCAAAAACACCGGCACTTACTTCGCCTTCTTTGCACGATACGCCCGAAATGTCGGCAGGTAAGCAGTGCATGTAAAGTGCATTGCCATTTTTAGTGAGTTTCATCTTTTCTTCGGTGCATTCCCAGTTTTTGAAGTTGGCATTTTGTGCCAGACATTCTTTTTCTAACTGTTTCAGACCATCCATGTCTTTTTTCATGAGCAGGTCGGTGCGGCGTTGCATCACTGAATAGGGGGCCCAGCTTTTGGGATAGACGATGTCGGCATTTTCAAAAACTTCTTCCATGCTGTTGGACATGGTGAACTTGCCACCTGTTTTGGCTGCATTTTGTCGGGCTATTTCAATAACATCAGGAATTAAATCATATCCTTGGGGATGTGCCAAAGAGACTTCCATGCCAAAGCGGGTCATCAGACCTATAATGCCCTGAGGTACTGATAATGGTTTGCCGTAGCTGGGTGAATAGGCCCATGTCATGGCTATTTTTTTACCTTTAAGATTTTCGAGACTGCCGAAAGTGGTTTTGAGGTGGAGCAAATCGGCCATAGATTGTGTGGGATGGTCTATGTCGCATTGCAGATTCACAATACCCGGACGTTGAGGCAGCACACCGTTTTCGAAGCCATCGGTAAGGGCATCGCCTACTTCTACCATGTAGGTGTGGCCCGCACCCAGAAACATATCATCGCGTATGCCTATAATTTCTGTTAAGAAAGAAATCATGTTGGCTGTTTCTCTCACTGTCTCTCCGTGTGCAATCTGAGAAGTACTTTCGTCAAGGTCCTGTACTTCCAGACCAAGCAGGTTGCAAGCCGAAGCAAAAGAAAAACGGGTGCGTGTTGAGTTGTCTCTGAAATTAGATATGGCCAGACCTGAGTCAAAACAACGCAAGGAGATGTTGTTGTCTCTGAAATATTTAGCCACTTCGGCCACAAATAATATCTGTTTTAACTCGTCATCGCTTTTTTGCCATGTTAGTAAAAAATCCTTGCCAAACAGGTTGGTGTCTAGCTTTTTAAGATTCTCTATGGTTTCTGAATAAGAAAAGTTTTTCATATTTAAATTAAAAAATTGGTTAGTAGAATGATTATTTTTAAAATGCAAATTTACACAATTTTGAAAAGGTAGTGATTTTTTGATGAAATTCAGTTTTTCTTTTTAAATATGTAAAGAATTATTTTAAAAAATTGTATAAAAATTTGTTCATTTGCATTGTATTACGAAATTTTATTTTCCAAACATTAATATTTAAAACTAACAAAATGAAAAGATTACTATTGCTCTTTCTGAGTGTTTTGCTGGTTACAAGCCTAAGCGTCAATGCCCAGGACCTCTCAGCAAAAATTCCGGTATCACAAAAAGTAAAAATCGGGAAATTACCCAATGGTTTGATTTATTACATTAAGTACAATGCAAAACCTGAGCATAGGGTTGAGCTTAGGCTTGCCGTTAATGCAGGAGCCATACTTGAAGATGACGATCAACTTGGCCTGGCGCATTTTATGGAACACATGAATTTTAATGGTCTGAAACATTTTCCCGGCAATGAGCTGGTACAGTACTTACAAAGCATAGGTGTGGGCTTTGGCAATGACCTGAATGCTTATACCGGTTTCGATGAGACTGTTTATATACTTCCTTTTCCAAGTGATGATTCGGTAAAAGTAGATAAATCGTTTACAGTAATTGCAGACTGGGCACAAGGCACTTTGCTTACCAATGATGAGATAGATAAAGAACGAGGTGTAATTCTTTCCGAAAGCCGCCTTGGAAAAGGTGCAGATGATAGGATGATGAAAGTGTGGTTGCCCCTTATGCTCAATGGTTCAAAATATGCCAATCGCTTACCTATTGGGAAAGATTCCATCATTGAAAAGTTCGATTACAGCGTGTTGCGCCGTTTTTATAACAACTGGTACAGGCCTAACTTACAGGCTGTTATTGTAGTAGGAGACATGCCGGTTGAAAAAGCCGAAAAACTGATAAAAGAAAAATTCGGTGATTTTAAAAATCCTGTTCCCGAACCGAAACGTCAGGAATTATTTGAATTGAAACCCTTTGCTCAGAGTCAGGCTGTGGTTGTCAGCGACCCCGAAGCCGACATGACTTATGTAAATATTATAGGAAGCTCAGAATTGAAGAAAGTTTCGGTTACAGAAGCCGATTATTTAAACGATGTTATCAAACAGTTGCTGTCAACAATCATTTCTTCAAGACTCGACGAAATGGTCAGCTCGGCCAACCCTCCTTTTATGTATGCTTATACCTATATTGGCGGTTGGGCAAGAGGTTACGAAAACTTTAACGCCGGTGCAGTATGCAGTCCCGATGGTATTCAAAAAGCTATTCAAGCGCTAGTAGTTGAATGTCTGCGTGTAAAAAAATTCGGATTTACTGAACAAGAGCTTAAAAGAGCCAAAGCAGCTGTTTTTTCACAATATGAAAAGTTGTACAACGAACGCGAAAAAACTGAATCGGGTCGTCTTGTGGGTGAATATGTAAATAACTTCCTCGATCAGGAGCCCATACCCGGCATAGAATGGGAGTATAATTTTGTTAAAAATAATATTGAAAATATTAAAATTAAAGATTTTGAAAAGTTACTCGCCAAAATAAATATTGATGATAAATATTTCAGTTATGTCACAACCAAAACATCTGATAAACTGCCAAGCAATGAAGCGTATAAAAAATGGATAGATGAAGCACTTCAAAGTAAAATTACACCTTATCAGGAAAAACAAATCGCATCCAAATTGCTGAAAAATGAACCCCAACCCGGAAAAATTGTCAGTACTGTAAAAAATGAAAAATTAGGTACCACTACTTACACATTAAGCAATGGCGCTATAGTTTGCCTGAAACCTACCGATTTCAAAAATGATGAAATACTCTTTAAGGGTTCTAAATTAGGAGGTTATAGTGCTTATGACGGCAAAGATTATCAAAGTGCTCAATTCTGTAATAATGTTACAGAAGAAATGGGCTATGGTGAATTCTCCAAAACAGATCTTGAAAAGTTTTTATCAGGAAAAGTTGTAAAGGTTACTCCTGTTGTTGATGATTACACTGAGAATATTTCCGGAAACAGTGGCGTGAAAGATCTGGAAACAATGTTCCAGCTTATCTATCTGAAATGTACCGAGCCACGCAAAGATATGGAAGCATTTGGTTCATTCATCGTACGTTCAAAACAAGAATTGGAGCTTCTCAAGCAAAACCCCGAAAACCTCTTTGCTGACACCTTGTACAATACTTTATATCAGGGAAACCCAAGAGCTCATCAGATAGAAAGTCCTGACGATTTTGATAAAATTAATATTGATAATGCTGTGGCTTTTTATAAAGAAAGGATTGGAAACCCTTCAGGCATGTATTATAACTTTGTAGGAACGTTTACCGAAGAAAAAATAAAACCCCTCATTGAAAAGTATATAGGAGGCATTCCTGCCGGCACTTCCAAAGCCGAATACAAAAGTCTGGGCATGAATATAAAACAGGGAAACAACAGCTTTACCTTACACAAAGGCAAAGAACAAAAAGCAATGCTTACGCATTATTTTTCGAAAGAAATTGCATATAATGTAGATGATAATTTTAAACTCACACAATTAAACGGCGTCATAAATAACAGGATAACTGATACCATACGAGAGAAAATGAGTGCCATATATGGTGGCGGCTTTAGAGGTTCTATCTCTAAATTTCCCAAGGAAGAAATGCTTGTTCAGTCATATTTTCCATGCAGTCCTCAAAACATCGAAAAAGTTGACGAAGCTTTTATGAAGCTTGTAGAAGAAACCAAAATTCCTGGGAATATCACTGATAAAGATTGGGAACGCGTACGTATCCCGGCTATTGAAACCTACAGGGTGAATGTTAAAAAGAATAATTACTGGCTCAACATTTTACAGTCCGCATATCTCTACAACACTGATCCAGAAAGAATACTTACAGTTGAAAAACGCCTGAACGATATCACACCTGCCCAATTGGTAGAAATCGCACAGAAGTACTATACAAAACCTAATATTTTTAAAGGATTCTGGTTGCCTGAGAGCAAATAGTCAAGATTCTATGCTTTTAAACAAAAACGAGATTGTCTCAAAAAGGCAATCTCGTTTTTTTATGCCAGACAATCAACAAACTAATCCATAATTTTCTCCCACAGGTTTTTACCTTTCACCTGATAATAAGGGTGTTTGATAAGTTTTAAAGGACCAGTTTTACTCATTGTATTCAAAATAATTGCTTTTCGCCGAGATAAAACCGGAGGCGAAAGCTTTACATTCCATTTCTTTGGGTTAGGCAAACTGCCCGACAATGTGGCGGCTTCTTCCATGGTGAGATTTTTTGCGTGTTTTTTAAAATACTCCTGAGCCGCTTTCTCAACGCCATAAATGCCATCGCCATATTCAATCACATTGAGGTACACTTCCATAATGCGCTCCTTGCTCCAAAAGAGTTCTATGAGTATTGTAAAGTACGCTTCCAGGCCTTTGCGAATCCAAGTGCGGTCGGGCCAGAGAAAAACATTTTTGGCTGTTTGCTGCGATATGGTACTGGCACCTTTTTTAATCTTGTGGGTTTTGTTGTGTTTTTTTGCCCGTGCTATAGCATCCCAGTCAAACCCGTTGTGATAAAGAAAATAGCCATCTTCGCCTGCTATAACTGCTCGTGGCATAAATGAAGACATGTCTTCTATATCCACCCATTGGTATTGCAGTTTTAATTTTTTATGGTGTGCGGCCTGATCAAATAAACGTATGACCATCAAGGGTGTAAAACTGGGATTAACCCATCGCAACAATACAACTGAACCCGCTGTTACAAAAATGAAAATAAAAAAAGCTTTAAGCAAAAAAAGAAAGATGCGCCCCAATAATGTTTTGCTTTTCCATTTAAAAAAAATCATGTTATCATTTTTTATTTTCCTTGCAAAATTATATATTTTACCATGATAAAGTAGAAAAATTAGGTTGAGAAAAGTTGCTTCTGAGTGCTATGTATAGATTAAAAAAGAAAGCCCCATAAACAGGGGCTTTCAGGGGTCAGTTTCAAAAGTTGGGGAGTAAGTACTAAAACGAGTCAAAAAATATAGATTTCGAACATTAAAAATTAGTTTCTTTGTAAAAAAAAGAGACTATCGAAACACTAAGCACAAAATTA
>Ga0172368_10000463_pt1 | contig 57829 bp, 42 predicted proteins | sample Lak11m_FD_114540 | JGI IMG/M metagenome (GOLD analysis project Ga0172368, IMG submission 114540) | Freshwater microbial communities from Kabuno Bay, South-Kivu, Congo - kab_022012_11m | ecosystem: Environmental > Aquatic > Freshwater > Lake | place: Democratic Republic of the Congo: South-Kivu... | reverse complement strand
TTGCCAAGGGATTTGGCTCTTGTGGTGGTGTATTTGTTTTTAAAGACAAGGAAACAAGAGACAAGGTGAGAGGATGGGGTGGACCATTAACTTACAGTGGGCCACAGGAACCCGCCACTGTTGCTGCCGCTATTGCTTCTGCAAAAATCCATTTAACAGATGAAATATATGATTTACAAAATAAGCTTCAAAAGAAAATTGCGTTTTGTAATGAAGTAATGGAATATTACAAAGTACCACTTGTTTCTACTTCTTTCAGCCCGATTTTTTTTGTTGGTTTAGGGCTGACAAAAATGGGTTTCAATATGCTGGAACGATTGCAAAATGAAGGTTTTAATGTTAATCTTGGTATCTTTCCTGCTGTTCCTGAGACTTGTACTGGTATCAGGTTTACTATTACAAACCATATTTTGGAAGAAGATATTGAACATCTTGCAAAATCAATTGCCTACCATTTGCCCAAAGCACTGTCAGAAGAGGACAGAACTATGAAAGATATTTACAAGGCTTTCAAAAAATACACAGATTTTGAAAGTAGATTCGGGCCAGCAGATAGTTTCATCCCAATTGATTTTAAATTTGAAAGTGAAAGTCTGACAGTTGCTAAATTTAATTCAATCAGGCAATTATCAAAGCAGGAATGGAATAAAAAATTAGGGGATAATGGTAGTTTTGAATACGATAATATTTTATTATTAGAGGAGGCTTTTAGTAATAACGATAAGTTGGAAAATAATTGGAAATTCTTTTATTATCAGGTGAATGATTTAAAAGGTGAAAATATTATAACTACTTTTTTTACAAAAGCATTAAGTAAAGATGATATGCTTGAGCCTAAAAAAGTATCTGAGTATATAGAAGAAAAAAGACGTAGCGATCCATATTTTTTGTGTTCAACATATTTTATGATGGGATCTTTACTGACAAATGGAAATCATTTATATATTAATAAAGCCCATCCTAAATGGAGAAAAGCACTTGAAAAATTAGTGGATGCTGTTTGGGACGATCAGGATAAAGAAGCTGCTAATGTATTATATTTCAGAGATTTTGAGCATGATGAGGAATTAATATCTTTCTTCAGAGACCATGGTTTTATTAAAATTGAGATACCTGAAAATAATATTATTTATACCCAAGAATATCGAGATATGGAGGAATTGATCCAAAAACTACTCAACTCTAAACAAAGATTACAAGTACGTTCCGAAGTGCTTGAATATGTTAGTGATTTTAAATTGCACTATAAACACTTTAATAATGAAGATATTGATTTATTCTATAACTTTTATCTGAATATTAAAATGAAAAGTTTAGAGCTAAATACCTTTGATTTGCCTAGAAAGTTATTTGAAAAAGTTAATCAGAACGATAAATGGGAATTTATTGCATTGGAATACCTGCCTGAAAAAAGATATGTTTCTATGGGACTATGTTATAAAACAGAAAACAATTATTGCCCTATTGTGTTTGGTATGGAAAATTCTGATTTAAAAAGTAAAGTGAATATTTATAAAACAACAATATATTTTGCAATAAAACGTGGATTGGAGTTAGGTGCAAAGAAAATATATTTTGGCATTACTGCCAATGAAACTAAAAGAAAATTTGGTGCAGTTCAAATTCCTCAAATTGGGTTTGTGCAGCTAAAAGACCACTATAATCATGATCTTATAGAAAATTTAAAGTTTGCTATTTAGCAAAGACCTATCATATTCTGATAGTTACATGAATGAATTTCAAAAAATAAAGAAGTTATCAATTAATAATTTTTTTGTATTTAAGAATATTTTATTTTTGCGGTTCCTAAAAACTTAGGAAAAAGGAGGAAAAATAAAAATAATGAACGAAAAAATTAATGATTTAAACGAGGAAGCACAAGAACAACAAATTTTTGAACAAAACTTAGAATCCCAGCAAGAACCGCTTAATGAAGAAATTACACCTGAAGTGATAGCTACTGAGGAGGAAACAACAGAAAATCTCAATGAAGTTGAAAATGAAACTGTTGAGGAAATTGAAGAGAATATTGAAAAATCAGAAATTGAAGCTATTGAGGAGATAGAAGAAAAGATTGAGGATACTGATATTGAAGATTTTGAAGAGGTAACAGATGAAGCATTGGAAGAAGAAGATATTGAATATGAGGATGAAGAAATAATAGAGGAAATTCCATATCCTTCTGAACCAGAAACAGAATATATTGAGCCTGAAGATGAAGAACCAATTCCTTTAGTTAAAGCATCGTTTGACTGGGCCAGTTATGAAGAAGATGAAGATGAAGTATCAGACGCTGAAGAAAAATCGAAATTAAAGGAGCTTTATACAAAATCGTTGGTAAGACTTGAGAATCATCAATTAGTAGAAGCTACAGTAGTAAATATCACAGATAAAGATGTGGTATTAAACATAGGTTATAAATCTGATGGTCTTGTTGCATTATCAGAGTTTAAATACATGCCATCCATTAAACCAGGTGATAAATTTGATGTTATAGTTGAAACGACAGAAGGTAAAGATGGGCAATTAATATTATCACATAAAAAAGCAAGGGCAGAAAGTGCCTGGAATAAAATTAATTTTGCTCATGAAAGTAATGAAATTGTTACTGGTTATATCAAAGACAGAACAAAAGGTGGTATGGTGGTTGATTTAATGGGTCTGGATGCATTTTTACCAGGATCTCAATTAGATATAAAACCTGTTACAGATTACGATATTTACGTAGGCAAGCATATTGAGCTTAAAGTTGTTAAATTAAACCCTGTTTACAGAAATATTGTTGTTTCTCATAAAGCTATTATCGAAGAAGACATTGAAGAACAACGCCATAAAATTCTTTCAAAACTTGAAAAAGGACAAGTTTTAGAGGGTATTGTTAAAAATCTTACATCCTTTGGTGTATTTGTTGACCTTGGTGGGGTTGATGGTTTGATACATATTACAGATGTATCATGGGGTAGAATCAATCATCCGAATGAAATACTTGAAATTGGACAGAAAATTAATGTTGTTGTCCTTGATTATGATGAAGAAAAAAATCGTATTTCATTAGGTATGAAACAGTTAACCCCTCATCCATGGGAAACATTACCAGCTGAAATTGTTGAAAATAGCATTATCAAGGGTAAAGTAGTTAATATTGAAGACTATGGCGCCTTTGTTGAAATTTACCCGGGTGTTGAAGGATTGGTTCACGTTTCGGAAATGACATGGTCACAACATTTGAAATCACCATCTGATTACCTTATATTAAATGAAGATGTTGAAGTAAAGGTTTTAAGCATTAATCGTGAAGAAAGAAAACTGAGTCTGGGTATCAAACAACTAACTCCCGATCCATGGGAAAAAGTACCATTGATTTACACTCGTGGAAGTCAGCATACAGGTGTTATTAAAAATACAACCAATTTTGGGTTATTTGTTGAACTGGAAGAAGGTATTGATGGTTTAGTACATATTTCTGATTTATCATGGACCAAAAAGTATAATCATCCTTCGGAATTTGCTAAAACAGGTGAGACTTTGGAAGTAGTAATTCTCGATATTGATGAGGAAAATCGTAGATTAAGCCTCGGACATAAACAAATTGAGGAAGATCCATGGGAAACCTTTAAGGATATCTTTAGCATTGACTCTATACATGAGGGCTCTGTCGCAAAAATTGATGATAAGGGTGCAACTGTCATTCTTCCTTATGGAATTGAGGGATTTTGCCCGGCAAAACAACTTGTTAAGGAAAATGAGTTGAAAGTAAATGTTGAAGATACATTAGAATTTAAAGTGATCGAATTCGACAAAGCAAACAGAAAAATTACTTTATCACATATTAGCGTGTGGAAAGAGGCCCAGAAAGAAAAGCAGGAGGACGAAAAGGCTGAAAAAAAGAAGCAGATTGAGAAAACAAGAAAAGCTATCAGTCAGGTAAGGGCAAGTGTCAAAAAGAGCACGCTTGGAAGTGAACAGGATATTTTAGCAGAATTGAAAGAAAAGTTAGTAGAAGAGGAAACACAAAAGGCTGCTACAAAATCCAAGAAATCTTCAAAGAAAAAAGAAGAAGAAAGGGGAGAATAACTCCCCCTTCTTTTTATATTAATTGATGTTGATAAAAATCACTCAGAAATCTTACTTTCAGGTCTGAAACAAATTTTTCTAAAAGTTTTTTTTCAGCAGGAACAATGCCCATATAAGCCTTAGCAACCTCAATCATCATATTTATTAAATGTATGTATTCCGGATCAGGACCATTAGCAATACAAACTTGTATTGCTTTTTCATATGCATCATTTAATGTGACAGAATGTGCCAGATCATAATTGAAGTTAAATTCAATATTGTTCCTTCCATTATATTCTTTAATTAATTTTTGCAATGTGTCAATTTCAACATTTTGAACACTACCATCGGCTTTTGCAATTGAATACAAGAGTTCTCCAAATGCATCATACAAGATTTCTCGCTTTACCATGTTGTCAAATCTCAATTGTGATACCTATACCTTTTTCCAGTGCTTTAGAATAAATTAATTTTGCAGTAGCAGCATCCTGAATGGCTAATCCATTTGATTTAAACAGTGTTATTTCGTTCATATCAGTTCTTCCTGTTTTTTTGCCTGAAACTATTTCTCCTAATTCAGCATAAAAATGTGTTTCATTAATAGCACCCTCCTGAATAGGTATCATAATGTCACCAGCTTCTTTAAAACATGCTTCTTTAGAGTCACCAATAAATTTTGATCGTATAATAGTTGCTGTATCTAACTCCCTTGCATTTGGTGTGTGGCTGCCAATGCCATTAATATGTGTCCCAGAACGTAATTTATTCCCATCGAACAAAGGACTGCTTGCTGAAGTAGCTGTACATATTATATCAACATCTAGCATTTCATCAATACTTTCAGTCATTGAAACAGGGATATTAAGTTTTTTCCCCATTTCTTTACAGAATGCAAGAGCAGACTCTTTATTTACATCATAAACAACAGCATTTTCTACTTCAATTGCTTCCTTCATAGCCCATAATTGCATTTTTGCCTGAACACCAGCACCAAATATACTTACTTTTTGAGCGCTGTCAGATTTTTTTGCCAACCATTTGGTGGCTACACCACTTGCAGCACCGGTTCTGACAGCTGTCAGATAGCCACCATCCATGATTGACAATACATCTCCGGTTTCCGGATCCTGCAGTAATACTTTCCCAATAGTTGTCGGAATACCATATTTCGTAGGATTATTCTTATAAACTGTAACTACTTTACATGCCAACGCACCAGATTCTTTTAAATATGAAGGCATATATAATGATAGACCATCAGGTGGTGTTATTGCAGTACGTAAAGGCAAAACTGCCGTTCCATTACTTAACTCAGCAAAAGCTTGTTCAACAGCATTCATGCACTCATTCATCTCCAGCAATGAAATAACATCTTTTCTTGTTAAAATAAGTACCATAATTGAATTTTATTGATGAAAGAATTATTTTCGTGTTAAAATTTTATAAATAAATACGAATGCAATTTAAAAAATTTGAATTAATAAACATTAAATTAATATTAGATGAAAGAAGTAATTTACAGCGATAAAGCTCCTAAACCAATTGGCCCATATAGCCAGGCAATCAAAAAAAACGGGTTTTTATTTATTTCAGGACAGATAGCTATCAATCCTGAATCTGGTAAATTAATAGAAGGAGATGTTTCTGAACAAACTAAACAGATTTTTCTAAATTTAAAAGAAATATTAAGTGCTACACAGCTTGATTTTAATAACATTGTAAAAGTCACTGTATATTTGACAAATATATCAGAGTTTTCAATTGTTAATCAAATTTACAGTAAAATTTTTACAAGTTCCTTTCCAGCAAGAGAAATTGCAGAGGTAAAAGCTTTGCCATTAGGTGCAATGATTGAAATTTCTGTAATCGCAGCAGTATAAAAATAATATTAAGATTTATTATTTAGAATCATTATAATAGAAAGTTTTTTTCTGAATTCTTTTCATAGTATTTATAAAATTATAAAATTTGCAATCAATCATAACATAAGTTTAAATAAATATTTTTTAATCAAAGAAATAAATCAACAATATGGCTAAAGTCAGAGGTGCAATTGTTGTGGACTCGGAAAAGTGTAAAGGTTGCGAAGTTTGCGTGCCTTCTTGTCCGACACAGGTAATTGATATGGTCAGAGAAGTGAATAGCAAAGGATACCATTTTGCATATATGGCAAATCCTGAGGCATGTACTGGTTGTGCAAATTGTGCAATTGTATGTCCTGATGGAGTGATTACCGTTTACAGGAAAAAATCAGAAGTAAAATTAAATGACCTGCAATGAAAGAATTTGTATTAATGAAAGGAAATGAGGCCATTGCTGAAGCAGCAATCAGGGCCGGTGCAGATGGATATTTTGGTTATCCTATAACACCACAATCTGAAGTACTGGAGTATTTGATGAAAGTAAAACCTTATGAAAGAACAGGGATGGTCGTTCTTCAGGCAGAAAGTGAGGTCGCAGCAATCAATATGTGTTATGGTGGTGCTGCAGCAGGTCGTAAAATTATGACATCATCATCAAGTCCAGGTGTTAGCCTTAAAATGGAAGGTATTTCTTACATGGCAGGTGCTGAACTTCCTTGCTTAATATTGAATGTTAGCAGAGGTGGACCTGGTTTGGGAACCATACAACCTTCACAGGCAGATTATTTCCAAGCTGTGAAAGGTGGTGGTCATGGCGACTATAAATTGTTGGTGCTTGCACCTTCATCTGTGCAGGAAATGGCTGACTTTGCCGGATTAGGATTTGAACTTGCGTTTAAATACAGAAATCCTGTAATGGTTTTGGCTGATGGAATAATCGGTCAAATGATGGAAAAGGTTTGGCTTGAAGAACAAAAACCAAGATTAACACATGAGGAGGTGGTTGAAAGGTATCCCTGGGCCACCACAGGAAAACCTGCCAACAGACCAAGAAATGTTATTACATCTCTGGAACTTGACTCAGCTAAACAGGAATTGCATAACCATAAACTTCAGGCAAAATATAAAAGGATGGAAGAAGAGGAAGTAAGATTTGAGGAGTTTGATTGTGAAGATGCAGAATATCTGCTCATTGCATATGGTTCGGTGGCACGTATATGCCAAAAAGCTGTTAAAATTGCACGTGAAAAAGGAATAAAAGTTGGATTGTTGCGTCCAATTACTTTATTCCCGTTTCCAAAAAAAGAAATACAGCGTTTAACACAACATTTGAAAGGTATTTTAGTAGTCGAAATGAATGCAGGACAAATGCTTGAAGATGTGTTACTTGCAGTAAATGGAAAAATGAATGTAGAACATTACGGACGCATGGGTGGAATTATCCCGGTTCCTGATGAAATAGTTGAAAGTTTAAAAAATAAAATTATTGGAGGGTAGCTATGACGGAAATGATAATACCTGCTGATATAGTCAGGGAAGAAAATCTGGTATATAAAAAAACCTCTTTGATGCTTGAAAAGCCATTGTCATATTGTCCTGGTTGTGGTCATGGTACAGCACACAGGATAATAATGGAAGTAGTTGAAGAATTGGGTATTCAGAGTGAAACCATAGGTGTAGCCCCTGTAGGATGCTCGGTTTTGGCTTATGAATTTATGAACATTGATATGCAGCAAGCTGCCCATGGACGGGCACCTGCAATAGCTACTGCATTAAAACGTCTGATGCCTGATAAATTTATTTTCACTTATCAGGGAGACGGAGATCTTGCTGCTATTGGGACTGCAGAAAGCATTCATGCATGTAATAGGGGAGAGTTTTTTACAATATTTTTTATTAATAATGGTATTTATGGAATGACAGGAGGACAGATGGCTCCTACCACTATTCCAGGTATGCCTACCAGTACTTCTCCCTATGGCCGCGATATATCAATTATGGGTAATCCGCTTAAAATTACTGAATTAATAGCACAACTTCCCGGAACGTATTATGTTACCAGACAATCAGTACATACTCCGGCAAATGTAAGAAAAACTAAAAAAGCGGTAATGAAAGCATTTGAAGTACAAAAACAGAAAGTTGGAATTTCTTTTGTTGAGATAGTTTCTAATTGTAATTCAGGTTGGAAACTCACTCCTAATAAAGCTAATAAATGGATGGAAGAAAATATGTTTCCATTTTACCCACTTGGTGATATTAAAGTTGATGGACAGTTGGTTGTAAAATAAAAGAAAAATAAGATGACAGAAGAATTATTAATCGCAGGATTTGGCGGACAAGGTGTTTTGTCGATGGGAAAAATATTAGCTTATTCAGGTATTATGCAAGAACAGGAAGTAAGCTGGATGCCTTCTTATGGTCCTGAGATGCGTGGTGGTACGGCAAATGTAACCGTTATTTTAAGTGATGAAAGAGTAAGTTCACCCATATTAAATTCATACGATACAGCAATATTATTAAACCAGCAATCAATTGATAAATTTGAACAATCAGTAAAACCTGGTGGTTTTTTATTGTATGATCCAAATGGAATAACACATCACCCTGAACGAAAAGATATCAGGATTTATAAAGTTAATGCTGCTGAAAAGGCATCTGAAATGGGTAATACAAAGATTTTTAATATGATAGTATTAGGTGCATATCTGAAAATCAGACCTGTTGTTCTGATTGAGAATGTAATAAAAGGTATTAAAAAATCATTACCAGAACGCTATCATCATTTGGTCGAGTTGAATGAAAAAGCTCTGAATGCAGGGATGCAGATAGTTGGTGAATAATAACAATTGTTTGTTCTCTTTAATATAGCAGGTGTCTCTGAATGATGAAACAGGGCATTATCTGTATAAAAAAATATAAATCTTGAATAATTATATTTCAATAATTAAAAGAAAAAATTGTAATTTTTTTTATATTTTCTTTTTAAAAATTGTATTTTTCCACTATGAAAAAAAGTGTATTTTTCAATTTTTTTTGAAGAATACTATAAAATTGTCATAGTTTTATAAAAGTAATTCAAAATTTAATTGGAGGTAAATATGAGTTCAGAACGCTACGAATTTACAGAACAAGAAAATCTGGTTATTAAAAAACTCTTTTCTCAAATGACTTTTGTGGGCATTTCTTTGATTGCATTGGGTGCTTTGTTTGGTATTTTCGGTATTTATTTATTGATAACCAGCCAAAGTGTTCTCAAAGAAATTTTTGTGTTAGTTGTTGCATTAGTCATTCTTATCATGGGGATTATTACACTCCGTTCAGCTAACAGCTTTAGGAGGGTTGTTAAAACTGAAGGGGACGATTTAGGTCATTTGGTTGCAGGATTAGACAAACTCACCACATGGTTTAGTATTGTAACAACCATTATTTTAATCAGTGCCGGTGTATTAGTACTTGGTTTTGTTGCATATTTAAGTATATAGACAGATTTTACCTGAATCGTATATCTGTATAAACAGGTAAATGATCGCTATACCCACCAAGATATCGTGGGCCTGAAAAAGTACGGAATGGTTTTTTCCCCGGATACTTTGAGTCATCTTCCATCATCCATTCCTGCCGGAATATCTGAGCACTATTAAAATACATGTATAAACTACTATTTTCCTTAAGAAATGCCTTTGATACAATTATTTGATCAATGATATTCCATTCTTGATTATACTTATACGATCCGGTTCCGGAATATTTAAAACGATAAGACAAATTGAACAATTGTAGGTTTTCAGCTAATGTATCACCTTTTGCCCCCAGAATATTTGTAATGCTTTCATTATCAGGCTCGTCATTGAAGTCACCCACAATAACGATGTATGCGTTTGAATTTATGTTAAAGATTGAATCTATTTTGTTTTTTAATACCTTCGCGGTTAAAATTCTATTTCCCTCACTTTCTAATGCTCCACCACGCCTTGATGGCCAATGATTAACAAAAATATGAAGGGTATCTTTTTTCACTATACCATTAGTATATAATATTTCTCTTGTTTTAAAACCAGGTTCCTCAGGGTTTTTAATTTGAAGAAATTCGTAGTAAATCGGTTTGAAGGACTTTTTTCGGTACAATAATGCTACATCAATACCTCGCAGATCAGGAGACTCTTTATGTATGATAGCATAATTACCTGATTTTATTGGTGTTAAATTTATTAAATCATTCAAAACTAAAGTATTTTCTATTTCTGCTAATCCAATCATATCTGGTAATTGCCATTCTCCCAATGCAATGATAACTTTTGACAGTTTTTGCTGTTTATCATAATATCTGTAGCTGTTCCAGTGATAATTTCCTTCAGGTAAAAATTCTTCATCATTTGTTGCAGGATCATTTATCGTATCAAATAAATTTTCTACATTATAAAACATAATTCTGAAGGTTTCCCGCTCTTTTATTTTAAAATTATTGTTATCAGCTATTTCTTTATTAACTTTACAACCATTAAACATTAAGAAGTATAATATTCCGATAACGATATAAAAAAAAATTGGTTTAGGAAATGTGAACATATATCATGAAATTTGAAGAATTATTATTCAGGCAAAACTGATTAAATAATTTTAATTTTTATCAAAAAAAATAAATTATGCTCAGATCAATGACAGGTTATGGTGCTTCTGTTCTTGAATTACCAAAATATACCATAAGAATTGAATTAAAATCACTAAATAGCAAATTTCTTGATTTAAAATTGAAGCTGCCTCAAAAATTTGCTGAGAAAGAAATAGAAATACAATCAGTAATTGAAAATAAGCTTGTTAGAGGCAGAATTGATTGTATAGTTCAGGTAAAATACATTATTGATGAAAGTATAAAAAAAACAATCAATACTGAACTTGCTGATACTTATTTCAAAGAATTTAGTAAAATTTTCAACAAATGGGAATTACCAAAGGACAATTTAGGAAGTATTATTTTAAATATACCTGATGTGTTAGCAGGAGATTTAATTTTTGCAGGCGTTGATGATGAAGAGTGGCAAAATGTATTATTTGTTTTAGAAAAATCACTCAATGATCTGGTTGAATTTCGTGTTAAAGAAGGCCAAATACTGGAATCAAATATTAAACAACAGCTTGAAATTATTCAAAAGAATTGTAGTTTGTTAAATGAAGAAAAAGACACCAGATTAAATCTTATCAGTACGAAAATTAAAAATAAATTTGATGAACTAACTGTTGATTATAACAAAGACCGTTTTGAGCAAGAGTTAATTTATTATCTTGAAAAATTGGATATAACGGAAGAGGTGGTCAGGTTAAATGCTCATATAAAATACTTTTTGGAAGTGATAGAAAGTGAACAAAATCCAGGTAAAAAGTTATCCTTTATTACGCAGGAAATTGGCAGGGAAATTAATACAATAGGTTCAAAAGCCAATGACTTTGATATTCAAAAAAGAGTTGTTGAAATGAAAGATGAACTGGAGAAGATAAAGCAACAGCTTGCTAATATTTTATAAACTTGATATGAAAAATAAATTAATTGTTATATCAGGGCCTTCAGGAAGTGGAAAAAGCACGATATCGAGAGCATTGTTGAATGAATTTCCACGACTTGAATTTTCAGTTTCCTCCACAACCAGAGAAATCAGAATCAATGAATCTCACTGTAAAGACTACTATTTTTTAACAAAAGATGCATTTAATAAACAAATTTTAAACAATGAATTTCTTGAATATGAAGAGGTTTATGAAGGTATTTATTATGGTACTTCAAAGTCTGAAATTCAGCGTATTTTAAACTTAAAGAAAGTGCCATTGTTGGATGTGGATGTGAAGGGTGCCTTGTCGGTGAAAAGTATTTTTAAAGATGAGGCTTTCCTTGTTTTTATTCATCCCGGAACAATAAATTTGTTAAAAGAAAGACTTATTTTTCGAAATACTGATAGCCTGAAAGTAATAGAAAATCGCTTAAAAAAGGCTGAATTTGAACTATCCTTTGCCCGGCAGTTTGATCGCGTAATTTTTAATACTGCTGACTTACATAGCTGTATTAGCAATGCAATATCTATTGTTAAAGAATTTTTAAATCTTCAGTGATGGTAATTGGATTGTTTTTTGGCTCATTTAATCCAATTCATGTATTTCATCTTGAGATTGCTAAATTTCTCATTAAAAAAAAATTAGTTGAAAAAGTGTGCTTTATTGTCAGCCCTCATAATCCATTAAAAGAAAAGAAATCGTTAATAAGTGCACAACAGAGACTGGAAATGGTACGTTTGGCTTGCAGGAGATTTAAAAAATTTGAAGTTGATGATATCGAGTTTTTATTACCACAACCATCTTACACCATCAATACACTTGAAAATCTTAAAAAAAATTATCCTGATTATACTTTTAAAATAATTATAGGTTCTGATACACTCGACCAATTTGAACTTTGGAAAGAATATCAAAAAATACTAAATGATTTTTCTATAATTGTTTATCCCAGAAAAGAGAATTATATTATACCTGACATTTTCAAAGATTATAATATTATAATTCTAAAATCGAAAGTGTCGCCTCTATCTTCTACATTGATTAGAAAAAATATTTCAGAGGGTATTGATGCATCTGAATATCTTCCCAATGATGTATATAAGTACTTGATAAACAACAATTTGTTGATTAAAAAGTAACTATTTTTTCTGTCTGGCAATAAATATCTGAAATTGTTGCTGAAAAATTTTAGAAATTTATTGATATGGAAAACTGTAATTATTACAAGGTTTTTAATAGAACAAAAAATCAAACTAAAGAAATTAATTTGCAATCGCCTTTTCGTAAGTTATACTTTCGTAACGAAAACTAACGTAGAAAAAATTCATTTTACTAATTGAGTCAATCTAAGAGTTGTGAAAGTCAAACTTGAAAAATCGGTGATTATGATAACCCTAACTGCCATCATCTTATTCGTATCTGCCATTGTAAACAAGAATAAGAAAATCAATGATTTAGCTTTAAATTACTTCAAAAATTCATTGAAACTGACTAGTTCATTTTCATGGATCATCTTATATTTTTTAATATTTTATGCTTTATTTTGCAATATAACTGAAAGTAAAGCTCAAAATTGCACAAACCTGACTTTATCTTTTTCATATACATTAAATAATAATGGTTGTATTAATCCGGATACAATAAAATTAAATAATACTTCAAGTGGTTCAAATGCTTCAACTTCAACATATTATTGGAAAATTAATGGTTATTGTTTTGATACTACATCAGGTTTAGTTGCACCAAATTATATTATCAAATCTCAGGGAAGTTACACCATTACATTAATAGCTGTCACCTCATCTTCATGTGTAGATTCATGTTCAAAAAATATTGTTATTTACACCGAGGCAGTACCAGATTTTTCAATGCTTACTGATACTGTTTGTAAAAATTCAAGAGCATTTTTTACCAATAATTCAACAGGAACAAATACCAATACAAATTATTATTGGAGTTTTGGTAACAGTCAGTCTTCAACCAATAAAGATACTGTTTCAGTAAAATATACATCTTCAGGAAGTTATACAGTAAGTTTAAAGGTTACTCAAAATAATTGTGTTTATAATAAATCAAAAGCAATTATAGTTTCAAATGGCAAATCACCTATTAAATTCTACAATAATTTAGGTATTGCACTTGAAACTGTTTCATGGAAAAGATGCCTGAGTCTTGTTACCGATCCCGATACTTTTACTCAAAGTTTTGCCAGCCCTGATACCCTGGTAAACTATACAATAAATTTTGGTGATGGGTCAAGTAGCAGTGGTTCAGTTTTATTGCCATACCCAAATGGTATTATTAAACATAAATATATGACCACAGGTGTTTTCGATGTTTATATCATAAGCAGAGATGTTGCATCATGTGAGCGTATTTTTTATGGTAAAGTAATCAATCTTCGCTATCCGGTTGTTGGTGTGGGTGGCCCCGACAATGGTCATACAAATGGTTGCATACCATTTACCACTTCCTTTAAAAATACATCTTCTCACGTATCAGGTTGCACAGAATTTACCTGGGAATTTGGTGATGGAAACACAGAAAAATATGATTATTCAAATCAGGGCGACAGTGTTTACCATACCTACAAAACATCAAAATGCAATATGAATATTGTTTTGAAGGCAACTAACAGTTGTGGAACAACACAAACAACATGGGGGCCTGTAAATGCTTATAATATTGATACTGCAAAAATTACTGCTGATAAAACAGTTGTTTGCTGGCCAAATACTACAGTAAATTTTCAAAATTTAACCAAATACAATTGTTATTCGGAAACAAGAAATTTCTTTTGGGACTTTGGTGATGGGTCAAATTCAGGATGGACTACAATAGGAGCAGGAACAAGCCATAAATATAACAGTACTGGAAACTTTTTTGTTAAATTTAAAGACAGCAATTTATGTGGGGTTGATACATATAGTGTTAAAATAACAGTATATGGCCCACTTCAGGCAGGATTTAAATATTCTCCTTCAAATATAGGTTGTAAAAAATATACAGTTACTTTTACAGATACTTCCTCTGGCGATAATATATCATCATATAGCTGGAATTTTGGTGATAACACCACATCAAGCCTGAAAAATCCTGTTCACACATATAATGATACTGGTACTTTTACTGTCACGTTAACGATTACAGCTTCTTGTGGAACTTCCTCTTTTTCGAAGGTAATAAAAGTATATAAGAACCCTGTTGCACAAATTGGTCAGCTAAATGATCAATGTATCCCAGCAATGGTAAAGTATGTCAATAACTCAAAAGATTACTCCCCTTATGTGAAGTTTAACTGGAGTCTGGGGGATAGCACTTCAAGCACAGCTTTTCAGCCTGCTGATAAAACATTTTATACACCTGGAACTTATACAATTAAATTACTAGTATCTGATACTTGTGGTATTGATTCAGTATCACAAACATTTAAAGTGTATTCTAATCCTGAAGTATCTTTTATAACTACTACTTCGGTTATATGTCAGTATCAAAAAGCTATATTTTATAATACTACCTCATTTGCCGATAGCCTGATATGGGATTTCGGGGATAATTCTTCAAAAGAATATACTCAAAACATACCGGGATTAAGTCGGAACTATAATTCCTACGGTACATTTTATGCAAAACTGAAAGCGCTGAATAAAATAGGGTGCTACGATGTTGATTCTGTTAAAATTACCGTCAATCCTGCACCTGAAGCAAATTTTACAAGCAATGTATATAGTGGTTGTGTACCAATGTATGTGACTTATACGAATACATCTGCCAATGCCGATACATTTTACTGGTATATTGATGGCATTTATAAATCAAATGCTTCTTCTTTAAGCTCAAAAACATTTACTGTTCCTAATGATTCAGAAACAGTAATGCTTGTTGTGAAAAATAAATATAATTGTCGTGCCGACACTGCTATTCATGATTATTTTACTTATGATAATCCAACAGCTTCTTTTTCTAAAAATATCAGTAAAGGTTGTGGCCCATTATCTGTTTCTTTTACCAATCATTCAAAAAATGCAAATAATTACATTTGGAATTTTGGTGATGGTGATACTTCAACAAGCACTAACCCCGTTCACGCATTTAAGTCTTCTTCAATTAAAGATACTTTTTATATTGTAAGTTTAAAGGCATATTCTGCAATCAGTTGTATTGATATTTCTTATGATACAGTTTGGGTTTATCCTTTGCCAAAGGTTGACTTTAATATTTCAACAATTGCGGGTTGTGGTCCTTTAAACGCTACATATACCAATACCTCAAGTCCAAGAGATACTGGAAGTATTTCAATCATGAGCTTTAGCTGGGATTTAGGAAATGGAAAAAAGTCAACCAAAACAGATGAATCTTCTGTCTATACTGCTTCAAAATATCAGGATAGTATTTATTACGTAAAATTAATAGGTTATTCTGAACATGCATGTGTCGATTCTGTTGTTAAACAAGTCAAGGTTTATCCAAATCCAACAGCTTCTTTTACTGTAAATAAAAATAATGGGTGTTCTCCATTCTCCCCAACATTTACAAATAACTCAAAATCAAATAGTTCAAATGGCAGCTTGTCTTACTTATGGGACTTTAATAATGGTCAAACCTCTACCAGTAGTCAACCCAATATAAGTTTCTATAACAACAAGTTTGGAGATAGTATTTATAAAGTTAAGCTAATGGTTATTTCTGCCAATAATTGTAAAGACTCATTTCAATTAAATATATCAGTACATTCAGACCCGGTGTCATCTTTTTCTGTAACTAAAACCAGTGGATGTGCCCCTTTAAGTGTCGCTTTTACCAATAAAAGCCAAACAAATGACACAAGTAATGTTGCAACCTTAACTTATTTATGGATTTTTGGTGGCAATGTTACATCTACTGCAGCCAACCCTACTACAGTTTTCAATTCAGCTAATTTCACAACAACAACGTATCAGGTAAAACTGATAACAATTTCAATTCATGGCTGCACCGACACAAGCACACAAAGTATTACGGTAAATCCACTACCTTCAGTTAGTTTTTCACCATCAGCCACTACATCATGTGGTCCGGCAACAATTTCATTTACCAATTATTCCAAGCCAAACGACACAGGGTCTGTTGTATCTGATTTAACTTATTTTTGGAATTTTGGCAATGGCACAAGTTCAACATTAAAAGATCCAACATCTACATTTTATGCTAATACTTCAAGTGATACCGTTTATCCTGTTAAACTTATTGCAAGCAGCAAATATGGATGTGTTGATTCTATTACTAAGAGTATTGTAGTTTATGCTAATCCTTCAGTACATTTTACTATGGATAAAAAAGAAGGTTGTAGTCCGTATAAAGTAATATTTAAAAATATATCATTCTCTATTGGTTCAGCCTCATACTCAAAAATGTCCTTTTCATGGGATTTTGGTAATGGCATTAAATCATCAAAAACTGATACCTCTGTTTTGTATTCACTAATTTCAAATTATGACACTACTTATCAAATAATATTAAAAGGATATTCAGAATTTGGATGTTCTAATACTGATACACAGTCATTTATTGTCAGAGCTAATCCTTCGGCAGCATTTAACATAAATAAAACATCAGGCTGCGATCCTCTGGTTGTTAATTTTACAAATAGTTCATTACCAAGTTTAAGTGGTAGTGCCAGCAAATTAACCTACAAATGGAATTTTGGAAATGGGGATACCAGCATTCAGGCAAATCCACAATCAAAATTTGTGAATTCTTCAAGCCAAACAAAAACATATAACATTTTACTGGAAGTATTTAATGAATATGGTTGTAAATCAGTTGCAAATTCAAGTGTAAATGTTAATCCAAAACCTGAAGTATCTTTTTACCTTGCCGATACTTCATCCTGTCAGATGCTAACTGCAAATTTTGTCAATACAAGTCATCCAAACGATCCTGATAATAAAATCAATTATTTTTGGAGTTTTGGAAATGGTGTTTATTCTTCCGCAAAAGATACAACAATAACCTTTCAATCTGCTGCTAAAGGAATGGAAATTTTTAAGATTGTTTTGCGAGGAGAAAATTCTTTTAGTTGTTCAGATTCATTTGAAAAACAAGTAGTTGTATATGCTGTTCCTAATGCTGATTTTAGTTTTTTAAATAATAATGATTGTGGAGTTAAGGTGATATTCAGTAACCTTAGTGCATCAAACGACAATAAACCAATAAGTTCTATGAATTTTATCTGGAATTATGGAAATCAAAAAATTAGTCAGAATATTTCAGACACTGTAACATTTATGCAGTCAATTACAAATGATACTACATATAAGGTGACACTCGTTGCAGAAAATACGTATGCTTGTAAAGATACAGTATCTAAAATTGTTTATGTACATCCAAAACCTGTAATTACGTATTCAGTATCGAAAAATGAGACCTGTAGCGGAGCTGAAATATATTTTATAAACAATTCAAAAAATCTTGATCAATATACCTGGTATTTTGGTGATGGCAAAACCAGCAACTATCAAAATCCGGTTTATTCATATTACAATTATTCTCCAAATGCCTTCAACTATGTTTCCTATTTAATAGGTAACTCAAAATATGGATGTTTTGGAGATACATTCAAACAAAGCATACTTGTACATCCGGTTCAATCGGCTGATATAATTACCAGTAGCGATTCAGGCTGTGCTCCGATGACTACAAGCTTTTACAACAACAGCCACAATTCAAGTTCTTTCCAATGGTTTGTTTCTGGAAAACAGGCTTCCACATCTACCAACTTTAGCACAACTTTTTCAGGTTCAATCTACAATGATACCATTTACAAGGTAACACTTATTTCAAGAAACGACATTGGATGTTCTGACACTGCTACAAAAGAAATCAAGGTTTTTCAGCAAGTTATTGCTGACTTTGATTATTCCCAAACACAAGGCTGTAGTCCATCAGGCATCAACTATCTGAATCAATCAACCGGGGCAAATGCGTACTTCTGGAATCTTGGAAATGGTCAAACTTCCACTGAAACCAACACTTCATCTACTTATTCCAACTTTTTCTTCCAGGATGTTTCTTATGATGTTACGCTATTTGCTATCAGTAAGCACAATTGCTTTGATACTGTTAGAAAAGCAATAACAGTGCATCCAATACCATTAGCTTCATTTTCAGCCGACAAGTTGCAGGGGTGTGATCCTGTTATCGTCAACTTTACCAACCAATCTATCATTGCCGACTCATTCCTATGGAACTTTGGTGATGGGGTCACATCTTCCTTGCAACAACCTGCACATGTTTTTACTACTAATGCACAGGAAAAAATATTTTTAGTAAAACTTACTGTTTTTACTAAGTATGGATGTTCGCATAGCTTTAGTAAAGAAATTAGAGTATTTTCAACTCCTAAAGCTGCATTCAACACTTCCGACAGTGGTTGCATTCCTGTTGTTACCAATTTTAAAGATAATTCAGAAAATGCTACCTACTGGCATTGGGAATTTGGTGATGGACACACTTCATCAGAAAAAAATCCTACTCATATCTATAACCAGTCTGGTGAATTTTCAGTTAAATTGCGTGTTTCCAACTATCTGGGATGTTCAGATACTTTTACCATGTATCACAATATTAAAGCATGGCAAGTGCCAAAAGCTGAATTTATCGCTGATAAATACTATTCTGAATATCCTGATGTTGATTTTACTTTTACCAGCCTTAGTCCTACAGGTTTGGTACATCACTGGAGTTTTGGTAACGACAGAGTAATAAAAACAACAAATACTGTAAAATATTCATTTAAAGACACTGGAACATATTTTATTACACTTGCTGTTTCAACACCTCATTGCAGTGATACTACTAAAAAGGTGGTTATCATTCAGCCTCCATTACCAAAATCAGATTTTGATTTTAATATAGTAAATGGTTGTTTACCCTTAAATGTTCAATTTACTGATAAATCGTTGATGGCAACAGAGTGGTTGTGGTACTTTGGAGATGGTGAATATTCAACAGAAAAAAATCCTCAACATACCTACATACAACCGGGAAAATTCTCAGTGACGCTGATTACTACTAACAGCAGGGGGTCTCATTCGATTTATAAAAAAGAGGTGATTGAAGTGTTTGCCTTGCCAAGTGTTTACTTCGAAGTAACACCAACACCTGCTTACTTACCCAAGGCAAAGGTGGATTTAGTAAATTTGACTGTCAATGCCTCTAGTTATCAATGGTACATTGATGGTGAATTGTTTGATACACTGGAAAATACTTCAAAATTGTTTTATGAAGCTGGTTCACACGATGTTAAACTAATTGCTAAAAGCATACACGCCTGTGTTGATAGCATGACAAAAGAACAAGCGATAAAAATTGATACATTAGGTCAAATATTTATGCCAAATGCTTTTACGCCAAATGATGATGGAAAAAATGATATTTTTACCCCGATCGGTTTTGGATATGACCAGAATAAATTCAGTATGAGTATTTTTAACCGTTGGGGTGAATTGATTTATGAAACAAATGATATTGAGCAAGGCTGGAATGGAACATGCAAAGGCAACATGTGTATGGAAGGAATTTATATTTACAGAATAACAATAACAATGAGTAACAATGAAACACGCAACCTAAATGGAAGCGTGCACCTATTACGATAACCAAACTAAATTAACTGCTATGAAGACAACAAAATTTGTTATTTTTATCGTGCTATTACTCTCATTTTCATTATGTAAAGCACAAAATTACATTGGTCAATCCAAATCAAGAATTATTAATGAACTAAAAAAAGAGTTTGATTTTGGTGTAATTCAGGATGTATCAGAATCCGAAGAATTTATTTTAAAGTATATCAATTTCAATGGAACTATTACAAAGTACTTTTATTTTGATGAAAAAGGCAAGTGCCTGAAGTTTACCATCATCAACAAAAATATTGCAGATTATAAGAGTACAGTAAAAGATTTGAATCGTAGGTTCCAGAAAAAAGAAAGATCGTTGTGGATAGAAAAAGGTCAAACCGATTGTCAATGGAAGATTGATAAAAAAGATAAATTTTTTGCATTAATAGTTACCAGATTAGGATAGATTGAGTTAATAATTGTAACAGATGTTGAAATTGTTTAAAATATTTTGTTTCTTTATTGCTTTCATGAGTTTAGTTCTCCTGATTCATGCAAAATCATTTTATGTCAATAGAAACAACAATATTAAAAACTGTTTTAATTCAGTATCATTGGCAATTAGTTATGCTGAAGATGGCGATACCATTATACTGGCAGCAGGGTGGTACGACAATGATTTTATTAGCATTGACAAAAGTATAGTATTTATTGGAAATCAATCAAATGCTGGTTACAGAAGTGGTAAAAGCAGAACTAACGGAGAAAGCATGATTACTTTTTCCAGTGAGCCTGCTTCTTTTTTATTAATCAACGCTCCTGGTGTTGTTTTAGATGGTTTGATGTTTGGAACTACTGAACAGGAGTTAATTGCAGGCATTTATGTGAATTCCTCTCATGTAGTAATTAAAAATTGCAGGTTTTCTAAAGTGACTCAGGTCCCTGTCTTTTTATCTTCTACTGCCAATGATGTTGTTGTGAAAAACAACTTTATTGATGATTGCGTGGCAGAGTGTATTTTAAACCAGTCAGAGAATGCTGAATTTTCAAATAACTTCCTGAAAAATTTAAATAGTGAAGCAGTAATAATATCGTCAACTCATGCAATTATTCGCAACAATGATATTTTTTCTTCAAGTGATAGTGTGTTTGTGATTTATGGAACAAATGCATATTTGAGTTTTGTACATGGAAATGTTAAGATTAATACTTCTGGAAAATCTGATGTTAATGAGATATTTTTCGAAAATAAAAATATTAAAGAAGGACTGAAGCCGCTCGAGCCAGCGGAACCTACCAAAGTCCAGTCCTTCTTTGCCAATCTATATCTTTCGGATTATTATACCGTAAATCTGTTTATTGACAGTCATTCAACCTGTTCTTTTTCAGTATTAAAATACCCAAATAAGATTGAAAGTCAGAATAATTTTAATATTAGTAAGTTGCATCTTTCTCATGATGATATGTGCCATACTTTTCAAATAGTTTCTGAAAATCAATTTTGTATTTTTAAAACTACATTTTAACCGCCCAACAACAATGAAGTCGTCAAAAAAAATCAGCCAACCTGGAAAATTTGCAAAAGGCATGGAGTGTCGGTTGCTACAAGAAGTTTTAGTTTTAAATATTACTAATTCAGAAGGAAAACCATCATATTCAGAAGTATCCTATTTATGTCTGAATTAACTCAGACTTTTATAGTTTCAGAATTACCTTTGCCAATAAAATTGAAGGCAAAGTATGAGTGAAAATATTGAAGAAGCAGTCAAAATAATTCGAAACTCTAACCACCTTCTTGCATTTACAGGTGCGGGCATTTCAGTTGAAAGCGGAATACCATCTTTTCGTGGTGATGATGGTTTATGGAAAAAGTATGATCCTTCATGTCTGGATATCTCATACTTCTATTCACAGACTTATAAAGCGTGGAAAGTAATTAAAGAAATTTTTTATGATTATTTTGGTACTGCAAAACCAAATCCTGCACATGTAACATTAGCAAAACTCGAAGAAATTGACATACTTAAATATACCATTACTCAGAATATTGATAATCTTCACCAGGAAGCAGGGAGTAAAAAGGTCATCGAATTTCATGGTAGTACAAGAAATCTGATTTGTGTTGGTTGTGGTCAAGTGTATCCCAAAGAGATAGTTTATAAGCAGGAAATTCCAATGTGTGATAGATGCAATGATCTTTTAAAACCTGATTTTGTTTTTTTTGGTGAAATGATCCCGGAGCCAGCAGGTTCTAATGCATTTCATTTGGCTAATCAATCAGATGTTGTATTAGTTATTGGTACTACAGGTGAGGTAATGCCTGCCTGCAATATTCCATATTATGCAAAGCAAAACGGAGCAAAAATTATTGAAATCAATACAGAAATGTCAGGTTTCACACAAAAGATTACCGATGTATTTTTGCAAGGTCAGGCAGGAAAAGTTATGGTAGAGCTCTATAACAGAATAATCAGCAATGATAAACCCTGATTTAAGTAATAATAAATTGAAAATATCAGAGAATTAGCATGACATCGCCATAATCGAGAAATCGATACTTCTCTTTAATAGCAATTTCATAAGCTTCCCGTATCAGATTTAATCCACCAAATGCTGCTGATGCTATATAAAATGGAGATTGAGGAAGGTGAAAGTTAGTGATTAATGAATTAGCAATACGGAAAATATAGGGTGGATAAATGAATTTTTCACTCCATCCTTCCATTGGTAATACCTCGTTTTGTGTAGAAACAGAAGATTCAATAGCTCTTAATGTAGAGGTTCCAACAGCACAAATTTTCTTTCTATTCCTGATTCCCTCATTTATCGTCAATGCACTTTGAGGAGTAATAATAAAGTTTTCAGATTCTATTCTATGCTTTGACAAATCTTCAACCTCAATGCTTTTAAAAGAAGCCAGTCCGATATGTAAAGTAACTTCTGTCGGAATTATGCCTTTAATTTCAAACCATTTTAAAACTTCTTTACTAAAATGAAGTCCTGCTGCTGGTGCAGCTATTGAACCTTTATTTTTAGCAAAGATAGTCTGATAATCAAATTCATCTTCAGGTAGTGGTTCGCGTTTCATGTATTTAGGCAAAGGTGTTGTGCCCATGGTATATAGTAATTCGTGAAACTCATCATAGTTACCATCGTAATAAAACCGGATAGTACGACCTTTTGATGTTGTGTTGTCAATTACTTCAGAGACCAACGTGCCCTCATCAGGTTTTCTGAAAATGAGTTTATTACCGATTCTAACTTTCCTTGCAGGATCAACAACAACATCCCAGAGTAAATTTTCACGGTTTAATTCTCTTAAAAGAAATACTTCAATTTTAGCACCTGTTTTTTCTTTTATTCCATGAAGCCTGGCAGGAAAAACTTTTGAATTGTTAAAAATAAAAACATCACCTTCATCAAAATAATTAACAATATTTTTGAATACTTCATGTTCGATGGTTTCAGCTTTCCTGTTCACAATCATTAAACGGGATTCATCACGATAGATGGCTGGTTTATCTGCAATTAATTCTTCAGGTAGGTTAAATGAAAATTGTGATAATTTTGCCATTTCAAATCTTTTTTAGGTCGGCAAATATAATACATTTTTTATTTAAATTTTTTATTTTTCTTTTTTTTATTTACTTGATTTCCAGTCATATGTAATAAAATGGTGATTAGCTGGGTTTTCTAATATAGTATTTCTTGATTTAGTTTAATTTTGTGATATGTTTTAAATATCATGAGTATCTGAAATGCCACGTTGGTCACAAATTATAGCCATTATTAAAGAAAGTTTTTCTTTTGCCATCAGCAATCTAAGAAACAATCTTCTTCGCACCCTCTTATCGACATTGGCAGTTATTATTGGGATTTTTACAATTATTTCAATTTTAACTTTTATTTCATCGTTGAATAGAAGTATAAAAGATAGTGTTAATGAGTTAGGTGGCGATGTTATTTATATTCAGAAATGGCCATGGTTGTTTCAAAATGATTATCCATGGTGGAAATTTGTTCAAAGACCAGAAATGAGTTATAATGAATTTCAGTTGTTAGAAAAAAAATCGAAAAGTGCTGAAACAATGGCTATGATTATTGGTGTTTTTGGAAAAACCATAGTATCACCAAAAGAACAAATTAAAAATATCTATGTTGCTGCTGTATCTTATGATTATCTTTTACTGACAAGTTCAAAAATGGGTTCAGGAAGGTATTTTTCTGAATATGAAGCTGCTATTGGTGCTCCAAAAGTAATACTGGGCTATAAAATTGCTGAGTTATTATTTCCAGATTCAGACCCTATAGGACAATACGTCAAGATTATGAATAAAAAATTCATGATTATTGGGGTTTTAGCAAAAAAAGGTCAGGGTGGTATCGATTTTAATGACAATGATAATATCGCTGTATTAAACCTTAATTATGCAAGGTATTTATTTGGCTCAAACATGAAAAATATTGATGTGACAGTACAGGTAAAAGGAAAAAAAAATGTCAGCATTGATGAGCTTGAGGATGAATTAAGGGGAATCATGCGTTCAATCAGGAAACTAAAACCATCTGATGAAGATAATTTTGCTTTGAACAGGGCAAGTTTTATTAGCGACAAATTAAGCGAAATTTTCAGAAGTCTTAGTTTAATGGGATGGATCATTGCAGCTTTTTCGATTCTTGTTGGTGGTTTTGGCACTGCTAACATTATGTTTGTGTCAGTTAAAGAAAGGACTTTTCTGATTGGTATTGAAAAGGCATTAGGTGCACCTAAATATTTTATCCTCACACAGTTCCTTGGTGAATCAGTAATTTTGTGTTTGTTTGGTGGTGTTATTGGATTGCTGCTTGTAGTTGCACTGATTATTGTTGCTAATTCAGTTCAGGACGATATCCGTTTAATTTTAACAATGAATAATGTTTTACTTGGAATAGGTTTATCAACACTCATTGGTGTGGTTGCAGGATTTATTCCTTCTTATAAAGCCTCACGACTCGACCCGATTGAGGCAATCAGAAATGTATTTTAATTTGTACGCCCGGGATATTCCTTTAAAGCAATCTCAAGGCATTCCATAGCTTTTCTTAGATTTTCTTCTTTCAGCACATAAGCTATTCTAACCTCATTTTTACCTTTTTCTGCTGTTGCATAAAAACCTGGTGCAGGTGCCATCATTACAGTTTGTTTTTCATGTTCAAACGATTCAAGCATCCACTGGCAAAACCTTTCTGCATCATCAATAGGCAAGCGGACAACAGCATAAAATGCTCCTCCTGGTTTAGGGCAAACAACACCTTTCATTTTATTCAACGATTCAATGAGAAGATTACGTCTGGTGGTATATTCATGTATTATATTTTCAAAGTACGCTGAAGGAACATCAATAGATGCTTCGGCACCAGCCTGGTCGAGTGTTGGAGGACAAAGCCTTGCCTGACCGAATTTTAAAATACTTGACATAAGTTCTTTATTTCGTGAAACAACAGCTCCTACACGTGCTCCGCATGCACTATAGCGTTTAGATATCGAATCAAAAACAACAGCATGTTTTTCAAGATTTGGTAATGTCAGTATTGATATGTGTTTTTTACCATCATATACCATTTCACGATAAACCTCATCTGCAAATAAAAACAAATCATATTTTAATGCAAGTGCTTTTAATTGCTGCAATTCTTCTTCAGAATACAGATATCCTGTCGGGTTGTTTGGATTGCAAATTAAAATTGCCTTGGTTTTATTATTAATAAGTTTTTCAAATTCGTTGATGGGAGGTAGTCCAAACCCATTTTCAATATACGAGGTAATAGGTTTGATGTGAATACCGGCTATGATTGCAAATGCATTGTAATTAGTGTAAAATGGTTCAGGAATGATTACTTCTTCACCTGGATTTAAGCATGAATAAAACCCAAATAGCACAGCTTCAGAACCACCTGTTGTGATGATTATGTCAGAATAATCAACCTGGATATTATAATTTCTATAATATTCAGCCAATTTTCTCCTATACGATTCATTACCTGCTGAATGAGAATATTCCAGTACTTTATTTGAAAAATCCTTTACTGCTGACCAATATTGAGGAGGTGTTTCAATATCGGGCTGACCAATATTCAGGTGATAGATTTTAATTCCTCTTTTTTGTGCTGCTTCAGCAAATGGAACAAGCTTTCTGATAGGTGAAGCAGGCATTGCAATAGCTTTATTTGATAATTGAGGCATGTTTTATTTAATTTAAGAATTATTGAGAGGACGAATTTATTTAAAAGTTATTTACTGAAAAATAAATAATGTGATTAAAAAATAAAAAAACCCGAATGCTATTGTGAAACATTCGGGTGACGCTAAAAAACTAACCTTATCTGAGTGCGCAAAAATTAGTAAAGTTTGAAAGTGAATTTCATATTATATTCATGACCAATCTCAATATCTTCAGTTATAAAATTGATGGATTTAAGCTTTTCAACAACATAATTTTCTAAGGCTGGGCTTGCTGAATTTGTCTTTATTATTGTCATTTTTCCATCTTTATTGAATTCAAAACTGACGTAAACAACACCTTCAATTTTTTGTTCAGAAGCAAAATTTGGATAGGTCATTTCCTTCATAATAGTACTTTTTACCTTTGCTTCGTTTACGGAAAGATTATTTTCATTATCATTTCCGGCACTTGCTGTCATTAAACAACCAACAACAACAAACATTACAATAGAAACAAACTTTTTCATTTTTTTTATTTTTAAAGAATTTTTACAAGTTTAAATTTTAATCAACTATCTGACGTAAGATTAAATAAATTTGTTACAATTACATGAAAAATTATTGCCGACAAAATTGTTGTTTATTAAAGTTATTGATTATCAGTAAATTAATGTAAGATGATGGTCTTAATGCATTTTGTGAAATTCATTCCTAAGTGTAAAAAAATTTTACAAATATGTTCAGTTATAACGGTTTTTAAACCTGATTTTCTTATCTAAACAGCTTTACTATAAATGTTGAGGTTGAATTTGAATAAAAAAAAGCCACCCGAAGGTGGCTTTAAAAATTCTCAGATAAGGCGTAGATTATTTATCCCACCAGATTTTATCCTGAAGTTTAACATTCGCTGGAGTGTTTGGGTTAAAACTCAATTCTTCCATTGGATAAGGAAATCTGTTAGGAAATGCATCAGGTACAAAGCTATTTTTAACCAGGCCAATAACGTTATTTGTTCTTCTCCAGTCATTGAAAGATTCCAATTGGTAGAAAAGAGCAATATATTTCTGTAACATAATAGCCAGGTACAGGTTGTTTCCAGAAAGACCGTCAACCACACCATCAAATGCAGTTTTCCATGCGGCATTAATTACACCATATTCATCAAGGGATGCAGCAACAGCATCTTTTAATGCTTGTTTTGCATTTGCTTCAGTACCCACTTTAAACTCACATTCAGCTTTAATAAATAACACTTCTGAATAAGTAATAAATTTTGTTTTTGAATCCATTGACGAAACTGCAGCGCCTGGTTTTGATGCACTTGTATTTCCTTCTCCTGGTGCTGACCCAACATAATCTCCACCAACTTGCTCAGCAAAAACGGCAATGCGTGGATCATTTGTTGTTTTCATCAAATCGATGAAGAATTTACCCATTCTGACATCACCTCTTTGATCCATAAACTGGAAGAAAGGATGTGCTGAAGTAGGAGATGTACCAAAGATTATTTCACAATTGTCAGCATTTGCTGTAAGAGCATTGGCTAAATAGCCACTAGCTTCTGTGAATGCAGCATTGCCATTAACTTCTGAAAGGTGTAAAGCATAACGAGCTTTTAGAGAATAAGCTGCAGCAATCCATTTATCTACATCGCCATCAAAAATCAAGTCACCTACAACATCAACTTCATTTTCAGATGCATTTTTTGACAGATCGGCTATTGCATCGGTCAGCAATTGTTGAATTACTTTATAAATATCTTCCTGTTTGTCGAATTTAGGTGTTAGATTGTCAGCTCCTAAAAATGCTTCTGAATAAGGAATGTCACCCCAAAGTGTTGTTGTTGCACCAAGGCTAATTGCCATCAGAATTTTTCCAATACCTTCATTGTATGGAGAATTTTTTGCCTTGGCATACTCAATGAACTTTTTAATGTCCATCATTGTGCTTGAATAATTAGAATTCCATAGGTTATTGCAGTCACCTGCACGGAAATCATAATTATCATAGGAAGCAGCCTGTCTATCAGTACCTGCCAAATATTGTATCCATAAATTGGTTACCATCACAGCGTCTGTACCACCATAGGTAGTGTACCCAATATTTGCAATGATACTGGGAAGCAAAGTCGCCATGGTTACCTCGGATGGTGCATCCGGGTTTTTATTGATATCTGGGTCTATCCACTTGTTACAAGAAGTAATGAATAATCCCAAAACAATCAATATTGCAAGGAATTTTATTTTTTGTTTCATAGTCTTATCAATTTTAGATTTAACCATATTGTTCATATTTTAGGATTATAAACCAGCTTTTAGACCTATACTCCAACCTTTTGTACCAGGCATGTTAAAATAATCCATACCTTGTGCATTGTCTGAACCAAGAAGACTGGTTTCAGGGTCAATGCCTGAATAGTCGGTGAAAAGTAAAAGGTTTCTTCCTGTGAAATATAATGTAAGGTCTTTAATAAAGGTTTTCTGGAGACATTTTGGTGCAAACTGATATGAAAAGGTAATATCCCTCAGACGAACCCAACCTGATTTTTCAATATAATCGTAAGTTGGGCCAGTGAATCCACTTCCTTCTCCATAATAGTACCAGTTGGCATCTTTAACAACTTCAATATCATTTTGATCTGAAGTAGGTACTAAGTTGCCATCTACATCCCAGTAACCTTTAACTCCTTCAAAAACATATTTATCTTCTGCATTACGTGTTTCGGTATCTTTATGCGTACCAAAATTGTAAAGTGCTCCTCTTGTTCCATTCCACATCAAGCCACCTTTTTTGATGTCCCAAAGGAAAGATAATGAAAATCCTTTAAATGACAGTTCATTTGTAATTCCTAAAGTCCAGTCAGGGTCTACTTTTCCAATAGATTTCATGTTGTAATCACCAACAGGAAAACCATAAGTCGGGCTGTTAGTGTCGGCATCAATAATTACATTGCCTAAACTATCTCGTAACCAGTCGTAACCATAAATGCTTCTATAATTTTCACCAGCAACTGCCCTGATTTGAGGATCAGTAAATCCACCAAGAAAAATATTATCAACTCCTTCAGCTAACTTCATAACAATTGAATTGTATTTTGTAAAGTTAAAGCTAATATCCCATTGGAATTTTGATTTAATTGGTGTAGCATAAGCAATAATTTCAAGCCCTTTTGTATTGATTTCAGCAGCATTCTGATAGAAGGATGCAAATCCGGTAGAATTAGCAATAGTGACAGGAATAAGCAGATTAGTGCCATTGTTATTGAAATATGCAATGTCGATACCTATTCTGTTTTTAACAAATTTCAGGTCGGCACCTACTTCAAAAGAACTTTGTTTTTCAGGCACAAGGGTTGAATTACCCATTGCATCACTTAAACTAAACCCAGTGTATCCGTTAAATGGAAATACAATACCATTCGTCCAACCATCACCAGCAGCTGCCTGTACATAAGGGGTAAGAGTATTATAAGCAGTAGCATCCATGGCTATAATAGCATAAGAAGCCCTTATTTTACCAAATGGAAGAATATTTTCAATAGATTTCAAAGCATCGAGTTCTGTGAAAACGAAGCCAAGACTTATTGAAGGATAGAAAAATGAATTGTTGTCGGCAGGCAAAGTAGTTGACCAGTCATTTCTACCGGTAATGTTCATGAACAACAAACTTTTATATGAAAGTCCTAAATCACCAAAAATAGCTGCTCTGCGAATCATGTATGTACTTTCAAAGCTTGTGATATTTGCAGAGTTGTTAAGATTGTAATATTTAGGCAGATCAAGGCCATCAGCTGTTGTTGATACCTGATAGCTATATAGTTGAGACATATTTTGTCCCAGAGTCAGGTTGAGATTTAGGTCGTTTGTCAATTTTTTATTGAAGTTAATCAATAAGTCGGAATTAATGTCTCTTGACAGAAATTGTGATACTGTTACTCTTCCTGCGGGATATGCTCTGGAATTTATGGCAAAGTAATCTTTATACCTTTGGTTGTAGAAGTCAGTACCAAGGCGATAAGTAATTGTAATCCAGTCTGATATCAGATAATTTAATTCAAAACTACCAATCATGCGGTCAACATTATCAGTATATTTGTTGTTGTTAGCAGTCCAATATGGATTATCGTAACCTCCGCCTAAACGGTAAGTTCTTTGAGTTCCATCTTCAAATTCGTAACCTGCTGCATTATTGAAGGTTGCAGGAGTACGAAGCAGGCCAAGCATGACACCGGAAACGTTGGAGCCTTGTTGTATTCTATCTCCTTTATTGGTCAGATATTGTGCGTTACCACTAATTTTAAAATGATCGTTTATCTTAGTTTCACCACTCATCTTAAAGGTATTTTTCTTGAATTTATTATTTGGTATAACACCTTTTTGATTGACATCTGAGAAAGAAAGATAAAAGGTAGAAACATCACTGCCACCGGCAATATTTACTGAATTATTGATAGAATTGCCTTGTTCAAAGAACTCATAAGGGTTAAAAGCTTGAACAGCACCAAGACTTGGGTCTGCTAAAGGATCGTTTTTACCAACTATAGCACCTTCAACATCGAAATCAGGATTTTTCCAAACTGAAGGATCTTTTGAATAGGCGCATGTATCAATCATAGCTCCCCAGGTTCGTGAGTGACCTGATGTCCATTTACCATTCATACCTTGTGAGTATTTTGTCTGAAGTTCAGGTAATTTGCTTACTTTATCAAATCCAATCGAAGAATTCCAAGATACTGATATTTTCTGTCCGGCAGTGGCTCCGCCTTTTTTGGTAGTGATGATAATAACACCGTTTGCAGCTCTTAAACCATACAGTGCAACAGCAGCACCACCTTTTAAAACTGCAATGGATGCAATATCATCTGGATTAATGTCGATTGCTCTGTTTGAAAGAGCAACACCATCAACATCACCTACACCACCACCATTGTCGATAGGAACACCATCAATAACAATAAGGGGTTGGTTGTCGCCAAGAATTGATGCAGCACCACGAATATCCATATAGGTTGATGCACCAGCAGTACCGGCAGAACTGATAACCTGCAAACCTGAAACCTTACCATTCAGAGCATTGATGAAGTTTGGTGTTTGAACTTTTTCAAGGTCCTCACCACCAATGTTTTGCACTGAATAGCCCAAAGCTTTTGCCTCGCGTGAAATACCGATGGCAGTAACCACCACTTCATCCATTTTCATAATATCCTCCTCCAGGGCGATACTGATATTATAAGAGCTTCCAATTTCCTGCTCAACAGTTTTACGCCCGATAAATGAAAATACCAGAATGGTTGATTTTTCAGGTACTGTTATCTGGTACTCTCCTTTTAAATCGGAGACAGTACCAACGGTAGTACCTTTAACAAGTATTGTTACACCCGGCAGGGCAGAGCCATCTTCGGCAGCTGTAACTTTACCTGTTATTACCCGTTTTTGCGCATTTGCAGCCAGTATTCCTATCACAATCAGGAATACAAGCAAAATTGTAAATTTCCTCATAGGCTAACATTTTAGTTTAATAAAAAAATTGTTAAAAATTTATAATTTCTGGAACGAAATTTCAAACTAAAGACAAATACAGACCATTTCTTAAAATAATCCAAATTCATGTCACCTTTTATTAGTTTTTTAGCGACACAATAATACAAAAAAAAAATCTACATTATTCAGTTGTTAATAAAAAAATAGAAAAATGAATTTTTTATTTTCCTTCTCAAATACAAAAAATTGATTGATAAATTATTATAATAGTCAGGCATAGATTATTATGCACAATTTTTCGTTAAAATTATTGTTAAAAATTTAATCTAACATTGTTATGATATTTATTGACATTTGCAGATTGAATTATACGTTGATCGTCTGAATAATGGGTATAGTCAGGAAGGAAAGTATCAGAAGTACCATTTTTTCTTATGTAGGAATTGTAATTGGTTTTATTAGTCAGACTTTTATTTTTACAAATTTACTTTCTACTCAAATTGTTGGTTTGATCAGGGTACTGCAATCATTTGCCGGATTGCAGGCTGAAGTTGGGCAATTGAGTGTGCAGACAATAACTGGTAAATTTTTTCCTTATTTCAGAGATAAAAATAAAGGACATCATGGTTTCCTGATGTTGGCTGTTATATTAGTAAGTATTGGTTTTGTTATTGTTTTTATTTTGACCTTTATTTTAAGAGGAGCAATATTTAATTGGTATAATCATCAGTCTCCGCTATTTGCACAGAAATTTTATTATGCTTTTCCAATAGCTATGGCATTGATTTATATCACAGCTTTCGAATCTTACTTAAGAATGCTTTACAGGATAATTTATTCAACTATTTTAAAAGAAATTTATATTCGTCTTTTTGCATTAGGAGCTGTTTTGTTATATTCTTTTAAAGTTATAGGTTTAGAAGGATTTTTACTTGTTTTTACTGGCACTTATGCCTTAGCAGCTGTTATGATGCTTTTTTATATTAAAATTATTGGTGAACTTTATCTGAAACCGGATTTTAATATTTTTACCAAAGAATTTTTGAAAGAGATTAAACATTATTCTGCTTATACTTATGTGACCATCCTTGTTCATCGTGGTATTCTGGAAGTAGATAAAATGTTTGTTGCTGCAATGAACGGATTAGGTGCAGCAGGCATTTACTCAGTCACTTCTTTGATGGCAAGTGTTATTGCCATGCCCATTAATGCCATAGGCAATATCAGCATGTCTTTTATAAGCGAGGCATTTAAAGCAAACGACTTTGTAAAAGTTAACGAGATTTTTAATAAAGCTTCATTAAACCAGTTTATTGCTTCTTCATTGTTGTTTTTATTGATCTGGCATAATGCTGATAACTTTTTCAGTTTTATGCCCGATGAATATAAAGATGGTAAAATAATTATCCTGCTGATTGGTGCTTCGAAAATAATTGATTCTATTTGTGCTAACAGCAATACCATTATCCTGATGTCTAATTTTTATTCGTTTATGATGTTTAGCGGTAGTTTAATTCTGCTGGTTTTAATACTTGCTAATTTATTTTTTATAAATTTAATGGGAATTTCAGGTGCAGCAGTTGCAATTCTGGTATCTGTTTTATTGCATGATATTGTAAAGGTGGGTTTTGTCTGGTATAAGCTTCAAATACATCCTTTTAATCGGAACTTATTGAAGGCAGCTATTATTTTTGTTGTTTGTTTTTTGATTTTTGAATGGATTCCTGAACTAATTAACCCTGTACCTGATATTATCTTGAGATCGTCTGCAATTTGTGTGATTTTCATTTCTTCAATACTTGTATTTAATGTTTCAGAAGATATCACTAAACTGAAAAATGACTTATTGAATAAATATTTCAGGAAAAAAAGATAAGAAAACCTGACATAAAATCTGAAAAATTTATTATTTTATAGTAAATTGCATGCTGAAAATTGATGCTTATTGCTGATTATATTAGTTCTTTGCGTTAATTTTAATTAATAAAATTAGTCATGATCAACGTAACCAAGACCTTTCTGCCAGATTTTGATGAATATGTGAAAACATTGAAACGGGCATGGGATAAAGCATGGATTACAAATAATGGTGAGTTGGTTCAAGAACTTGAAAATGAATTAAAAAGCTATCTTAATGTCAAAAACCTGATATTTACATCAAATGGCACTATTGTATTAATGATGGCATTAAAGGCCCTTGGGATTACAAAAGAGGTCATCACGACACCATTTTCTTATGTTGCCACTTTAAATGCAATATTATGGGAGGGATGCACCCCTGTTTTTGCCGACATTGCCCCTGATACTTTTTGCTCAAACCCACACGAGATTGAAAAGAAAATAACTGCCAACACCGAAGCCATTTTGATAACTCATGTGTATGGTTATCCCTGCGATATAAAGGCTATGGAAGATTTGGCGAATGAATATGGTTTAAAAGTAATTTATGATGCAGCACATGCCTTCGGATGTACCTACAATGGTAAATCTTTGCTTGATTTTGGAGATATAAGCACATGCAGCTTTCATGCAACAAAACTATTTCATACTGTTGAAGGAGGTTGCATTTGCACCAATGATGATAGCCTGCATGAAAAACTAATAAATTATCGTCAATTCGGACATTTATATGATCAATATTTTAGTATAGGTATTAATGCAAAGAATAGTGAGTTTCATGCTGCCATGGGTTTATGCAATCTGAAAAGAATAAATGAAATAATAGCGTCAAGAAAAAATGCATTTGAACTATACCATAAAAACCTGAAGGATCTGCCATTAGAATTTCCTTTATTACCTGAGGGCTTAAAATACAATTATGCATATTTCCCAGTGTTATTCCCATCAGAAGAAACCCTTCTTAAAACGATGAATAAACTGGCTGAAGAGAAAATATTTTGCAGGAGGTATTTTTATCCCTCTTTAAACACAATGCCCTTCATCGATTATCAGCCATGCACAGTAGCAGAGGATGTTTCAAAAAGAGTAATGTGTTTGCCAATGTATTACGAAATGAATACGAGTGATATCAGTAATATTTGTCAAATTGTAGCGAATATTTAAATTATGACTTTTTAATTAACTTATCATATAAATTAGATGAATTTAAAGATTGGGGACAATTTTGAACTTAAAAGAGTATTTACATCAAGCGATGTTGAAAAATTCGCAAAATTGAGTGGAGATAATAATCCTATTCACTTGGATGATGAGTATGCAAAAGAAAGTATTTTTAAAAAAAGAATCGTTCATGGACTTTTTGCTGCATCAATATTCAGTAGAATTATAGGTACCAAATTTCCTGGAGAAGGGAGTATATATCTGGAACAAAATTTAAAATTTACAAAACCAATCTATCCTGATTTAGAATATGTATTTAAAGTACAGATACTTGATAAAAGGGAAGATAAACCAATCTATACTTTAGAAACAATATGTCTTAGTCCAGAAGGTGAAATTTGTATTAGTGGAAAAGCAATTATCAAAAAAAATTAAGTTATTATGTTTATTCTAGACTCAAATTGTGAAAGAGATTTCAATATTGCAGGCGGGCCTTTGAAACTTAATGAAAAGCATTTTAGATACTTAGGAAATGAAGTAAAAATTTGGCCAAAAGCTAAATTAATTAATACAGAAAATATTTCTGTTGGTCATCGATCAATTATTGATGACTTTGTCTTTATTTCAGCAATAGGAAATGAGGTTAGAATAGGGAAATTTGTTCATATTGCTTCATTTTGTTCAATTACTGGTACGGGTGGATTTATTATGGAAGATTTCTCAGGCCTTGCAGCTGGTGTAAGAATTTCAACTTCTGATGAAGATTATAGCAAAGGAACTTGTTTAACTAATCCAACAATTCCAAAAGAATTTAGAAATGTTAGAATAAAAGAGGTTGTAATAAAAAAGCATGCTATTATTGGTACCAATACTGTTATTTTGCCTGGGGTTACAATAGGAGAAGGGTGTGCAGTTGGGGCGAATTCTTTAGTAAACAAAGACCTTGAACCTTGGACCATTTATGTCGGTTCTCCAGCAAAGCCAATTCGACAAAGAGAAAAGGGTATAATTTTAGAATTAGAAAAGCAATTATTTATCAAATATAAAAACTACTTGTAGTATATAAATTAATGTAAATAAATAAAGTTTCTTCGTTTACAAATATTACTACTTTCTAAGTTTATAATAAATAATCCGTTTTTCATTATTGGTAGTTAAAACTCAAATTTATTGCTTCTATCAGTTATATCTGCATTTTTTGTAAAAATCACTTGTCAATATATTTTAACTTATATTATATAGGCCTGAAGTTGTAATGAGGAACTAATAACCATTTGTATCTTATCATAGTATTGGATAACATTAAGATCGACACCTTCATATAAAACCTCAAAAATTGGAAAAGTAATAATTGAAAAATTGAAAGTTATATTTTGTAATTTTGATCGTATAATTATTAGCTTCGTTAGCGTTTTATCATTAAATTTTAAATATTTAATGCATGTATTTACACATAAGCCATGATGATAAGTTCATTGATTTTTTTATCAGGATTCAAAGGAAGTATTTTAATGATAACCTTAATAAATACTTAATATACAGCAAAACTGATCATTTAAAATTTGTAAAATCTGATGACATAATTGTATTCCCACTGAATAGTAAAGAATTTTCAAATATTTTAAAAGATAAAAGAATTGAAAGAATTTATATCCATTTTTTCAGTCCAAAGTTATCAAAACTTGTGCTAAGCCTTCCTAAAGATATACCGGTCTATTGGCTTTTTTGGGGCTCTGATGGTTTTTACCTACCAAAAATTTATAAAAAAAACCTGGATACATTGACACTTGAAGTAATAAAGAAAAAATATCCTCAAAAGATTTTAAATTTCAATCCATTATATTTACATCAAACAATCATTAATCAATATAAAATAATAAATCATCTGAAAGCCATTAAAAGGGTTAACTATTTTTGTCACTATCTTGAAGATGACTTTGAAATGATTAAGTCAATTACAGGTTTCAATGCTACAATGTTAGAATTTAATTATGGAAGTTTATATGACATTTCATCAGAAAATGATAAACTTTCTTTAGCCGAAATCGTTCATAGAGATTCTATTATGTTAGGTAATTCTGCGGATGAATCAAATAACCATATCTCTGCTTTACATGAAATAAAAAATAAAAAAATTGAATTTGATAAAATTTATTGTCCTCTATCTTATTCAGGTTTAAAAAATTATGTGAAAGATGTCCTTCAGACTGGTAATATTTTATTTGGTCATAGATTCATTGGAATGACTACTTTTTTGTCAAAAAGTGATTATGATCAAATTATGAGAAAATGTAAATACTTTATTCATAACCATAAAAGATCACAGGCTTTTGGTAACATCGCATGGCAACTTTTTGCTGGTGGTAATGTGATAATGAATAATGAAAGTTCTCTGACAAAATACTTAAGAGATAATGGTGCAATTATAAAGACTATTGACTCAGATGGTTGGGATTATACCAGCCTGGAGAAAAAGAATAATTCTGAGATAATATCAAAAATACTAAGTGAAGAAGCAGTGATTTCACGATATAAAAATATTTTCAAATAATACCATATAAGGGAATATATTTGTAAAAGATAATAATCTTATTGATTTAATTAAAATTATAAACCTGAAATGATGAAAACATTTACATTACTCTTTATTTTGATAGCATTTTTACCATTTAATAATCAATCTCAAAACATTTATCAAAAACATTTCGGACTTGCTATGGGAGATGAATTTATCAGACAGGTAAAACCAACCTCCGACAAGGGATTTGCTGCTATTGGATACACAACAAGTACCGGAAAAGGGAAAAAGGATTTATTTTTATCAAAATTTGATTACAAGGGTGAATTACAATGGACAAAAACTTACGGAGGTGATGGCGATGATGATGGATTTTCTTTGGAACAAACTTCTGATGGTGGTTATATATTAATTGGTAGTACTACAAGTTTAGGCAGTGGTGACAATGATATATATGTGATAAAAACCAATGATGCAGGGGTTGTTACCTGGAGTAAGGCCTATGGAGGTGCAAAGTCTGATATAGGGCGAGACATTACATCGCTGCCTTCTGGAGGATATCTGGTTTTATCACAAATTGAGTCCAACTCTTTTGGTTTGATTGACGTATGCCTGATGAGAATTACAGCAACAGGTACAATTTCATGGGTCAAGGCAATTGGTGGCGTTCAAAATGATTTATGTTACAATCTTAGAAAATCTATTGATAATGAGTATTTTCTTTATGGAATAACCTTTTCTTATGGTGAAGGGAAACACGATTTCTTATTAATTAAAGTAAGTGAATCGGGTAGTATTAGCATGTGTAAAACATTTGGAACATCCAACGAAGATTATGCTTATGCTGTAAATCAAACATTAAACGGAGATGTTTACTTGGCAGGTTATAGCTATTCAAATAGCAAGGACAATATCCTAATGAAGACAGATAACAGTTTAAATATTTTATGGCAAAAAGATTTTAGCAGTACAAAAGACGAGTATGTTTGTGATATTTTACCTACAGCCGAGGATGGTATTTTTGTAAATGGTATTACTTATAGTTATGGTGCCGGAGATATGGATATTTTCCAGTCAAATTTTAATACGGATGGCCAAATGTCTTTTTTTAAAACTTATGGGGGGGTAAATAAAGACCAGGTTGCCAACAAGTCATCGTTTATTGACCTTTACAATAAAGTTGTGATTGGTGCAGCCACATTTTCATTTAATAGTAGCACTATGCGATCAACTGAAATCGATGCATACCTCATTAAAACTGATTTTGCCGGAAAGTCAGGTTGCAATGAAGCAACTTATTCCCCAACTGTTAAAAATTCAAACCTTAAAGCTACTGATATTGTCACCCAAATAGGAATTAAGTCAATAAGCCTGAATACTGTAAATGCAGGTACTGATGCTGTAGCTGATTTTCTACTGACAACTATGTGTTTTGAAGGAATATCAGAATTGAATAATATCTATGAAATAAAGTATCATAATCCTATTGAAAATGCTATTGTGGTAAATTTTAATCTTCCTGTACATATTCCTTTCAAAATTCTCCTTTGTGACATGTTGGGAAAAGTTGTTTTTGATGATGAAATATCGGAAGGATTTTTTGGTGATTATTCAATCAGTACTGAGAGTTTAAAAAGTGGTGTTTATATTTTTTCAATGATTAGTGGTGAATACCTTCAATCGATCAAAATGATTAAAAATTAACTATTTTAAAGCAATTTCCGTATTGCAAAACTGGGAGCATTACTGCTTTCCATAGTCAGATACAAAATCTCCCATTTTTCTTCTTTACAAAACTGATGAACTGCTTCAATGACACCATATTTAAAATATTTCTCCCAATTGCCCATCAGATAGTCATGACCTGCAATAATGCCTTCTGGTTTTATTTTACTGGAATATAGTCTCAATTCTGATAATGTAGTGTAATAAGTGTGGTCAGTATCAATGTATATCCAGTCGAAATATGCATCCCCAAAGTTGCCGGCAACATCTGTAGATAAGCCAAAGTGTATGTTGACAATATTATTTTGTATTTCTTTATCAAATTTCTTTTCAACCAACAATTTTAAACCTTGATGATACCTTGCACTATCCCAGCAATCAATTAAATGTAGTTTTTCAGGTTGGCATATAGTCAGTATTTCCCGACTGAAATCTCCTTCTGCAACACCAATTTCTGCTACTTTAGCATTTTTGGGAAGTTTAGATAATAATTCTTTACGGTTGCTTAATAATCTTGCATTTTTAATATGCTCATCATCTAAGTCTGTTGTAACCACATTATTAACTTTACTGAGCTTTTTTATCAGAAATAAAATCAGCTTTAATAAAATTCTTTTTACAAGTCTCATGGTTGAAGTAATTATTCGGTTTGTTTTGGTTGATTATTATAAATTTTTTCAAATTCTTTTATGAATTTTGCTGAGTTAAATGTTTTTCCATGCGATTTTTTCCCATATTCTTCCCAGTTTTCATTCCTTATATCTTCAACTATTCCTTTTGACTGATAAAAATTTACCAATGCTTTAAGCTGTTCATTTTCAGTTTTATAAAAATTATGAACCATTTCATTCACAGAGCTAAAGCCACATTCTTTAAAATGATGTCCGCTCATTTTGAACATACCCCATTGTGTAGAAAGATAAGCTGATTCTTTGTGAATGTTTTTTGCTTTTTCCAGTCTTTCATATTCCTTTTCACCCTGATGAATATACTTTCTGTTGAAGGTAGGATATACTATATCGGGAAATTTTTCCTGCAATGGCAAAGGGTCAATATTCCTTTTTTTAAGTTCTTTCCAAAATCGATGTCCCTGAAAGATGATAGATGGGCGGCCATCTTTTAAAAAACTTTTATTTTTACCTTCAATCTCAATAAGAGTTTTCAAAATATTTATGTCAACTTTCATTGTATTGGCAGCTTCCCTGATTTCAAACTCTACCAGTTCTCTGCCCTTTTTGTGAGTAATAATTTCTTTCGGTGATTCGGATATTTCAGGAGACTTTTTTTCCTCTTTGTTTACAATTTCAGGTGCTACTTCATGTGCAGATAACACATTTTTAGTAGTTTTTTCAGGGACAGAAAAACTTTTTTTCAGGGTACTAACAATACCTGATAATCTTCTTTTCTGATCTTCAGGATTTTCGGTGTGCCTGGGAGATAAGGATGGCTGACCAGGCAGTTCTTCAATAAACATAGTTTCAGTTGGATATGCCCATCTGATTTTCAGTGCTTCAGCTAGTTTTAACACTCCTATTAGAATTTCATGTCTATATTTTATTTCAAGATTATAGTCGGATGTTTCAAAAAATATCTGGAAATTAATTTTCAATGCATACAGCCCCATTTCGGCCAGTTGAATAGTAATTTGATCTTTTTTTACAGCATGGTGTGTATTCACCAACGATTTTAATCCGATAACAAAATTTTCTATTTTATAGGTTGGAGTATCATAGGTAATTAATAATTCAGTTTTAAATCTTCTCATTACTCTGACACCCATGTTGTCGATGGGTTGGTCAGCAAGTTTGCCATTGGGTATGGTAATCAATGAGTTATTGACTGTTCTAACTCTTGTTGAGCGAAAACCTACTTCTTCAACTGTGCCATCTACCTTGTCGGTAATGATCCAATCACCAACCTGAAATGGTTTGTCAACAAAAATAAGTAAAGAGCCAAAAAAGTTTTTAATGGAGTCTTGTGCTGCAAGAGCTATGGCCAAACCACCAATGGATATTCCTGCCAACAATGCAGTAATATTGAATTTAAGATTTTGCAAAATGAAAAGGATGCCAATGATAATGACAACAGCTTTTAGTGATTTTGTTAAAAGAGGCACTAATTGATCATCAAGGGTGCTTTCAGTTTTCATTGCTGCTTTCAGCAGGTAAGCACCTAATACATCAACCAGCCTGTAAAAAAGAATCATTGAAAAAACAGAAATCAGTATTTTCCCAATCAGGATAAGTTTGTAATTGATTTCAGCATCAAATTGTAAAACGGGTAAAAACAGGAGAAAAGCTATAATTGCTACAACAATACTTAATGGGCGTGCCAGTGGCTTGATGAATTTTTTACTAGATTCGTCAGAAATAAAATGACGGATGATGCGAAATACAATGATTCCAAAAATTAATCTGAAGATTTCAAAAACCAGAAAGCCAATTATTAATAACCCTATGATGCCGTATAGTTGCCATACCAATATTCCAAAAAGTTTATTTGAACCAATTTTTGGCAATAAATTTAGTACTTTGTCAGTCCCAAAACGAAAAACACTTTTATGAAGTTTTATGATTTGTTGTGCTGTTTCAGATGAATAATACCAGTTGTTTCCAATTTTTTCAAGATATATTTCTGAAATATTTTCAAAAGGATAATAGTAAGCAAGCATTCTTGCCGAATCAAAATAATTTTGGTTATCTGAAACAGCCGTTCGCTTAACAATTAGTCCTTTGCTGGCATAATATTGTTTTAGCTTGATTGCCAATGATTTAAGTTGTGTTGGTGTTGCTCCCTTAAGATAGATAGTTTTTGCTGCAAGGTCAGGATTAAAATTTTCTTTTGAAAGATATTTTAAATGTGATTCAATAGTTTTATAAGGGGTAGAAAGATCAGGTGTTTGTGCATTTAGGAATAAATTTGTATTTATTGTTGAAAGCAAGATGAAGATTAAATGTTTCATGGTTAAATCTTAAAAATAAATGAGCCTCCCACCAGATTCGAACTGGCGACCTGCTGATTACGAATCAGCTGCTCTACCACTGAGCTAGAGAGGCTTAATAAGTGGTGCAAAGTTAGATTTTCTGAGGTTTGAAGCAGTATTAAATATTTATTTTATCTGAAACAAGGTATTCATTTTTTACAGTAGAGTTTCTGCTTATCAATTCGCTGATGAAGCCAGCCAAAAACAACACCACACCAATGATAACCAGCAGAAGTGCTATGTAAAATAAGGGTTTATCAACAATATCTCGTGGCATTTTAGTATGATAAAATCGGGCATAAAATTTTTCACCAATCAGCCATGCTGAAATAATGAAACCTATAAAAAATGATAAAACACCCATAGTGCCAAAGAAATGCATAGGTCGTTTACTGAATCTTGAAACAAAAGTAATTGACATTAAGTCAAGTAATCCATTAATAAACCTTTCAAGGCCAAATTTGGTCGTACCATATTTGCGTGCCTGATGCACAACAATTTTTTCACCAATTTTTTTGAATCCTTTCCACTTGGCAATGACAGGAATGTAGCGATGCATTTCGCCAAAAACCTCTATGTTTTTTACTACTTCCGAGCTATAAGCCTTGAGGCCGCAGTTGAAATCATGAAGGTAAATACCTGAAAGCTTTCTTGTTGCCCAGTTAAATAATTTGGTAGGTAATGTTTTACTGATGGGGTCATGGCGTACTTTTTTCCATCCTGATACAATATCATACCCATCATTTTCAATCATTTTCATTAATCCGGGAATTTCGTCAGGGCTGTCCTGAAGGTCAGAGTCCATGGTTATCACTATTTTTCCCTGTGACAACAGGAAGCCTTCATTCAAAGCAGCTGATTTTCCATAATTTCTTCTGAAACGGATTGCCTTTATGTGATTGTTTTTTGCTGCAAGTGTTTTAATTATGTCAAAAGAACCATCTGTGCTGCCATCGTCAATAAAAATGATTTCATAGCTAATATTATTCTCTTCAACAATTTTTACAATCCATTGTTCAAGTTCGGCCAATGATTCACTTTCGTTATATACCGGAATTACCAGACTGAGGTCCATTTTATATACTTTGTGTTGTTTCGTTTATATCTTTTTTTATCGATGCTGCAATAATTAATGCTATTAATGCACTCACCCCAATATAGATACCAAATGTTTTTACCGGCTTATAACTGAAGTCACGATTTTCAACCGATTCAATGATTACTGTTTTTTGATCGTCACTGATGTTTTGTTTGTCAAGGTTTTCTTCCATTTTTTCAAGTACTGCAAGCTTGGTTTTTTCAGCATAGTCTTTATCAATTACATTATAAAGTAAAATAGAAAAAATACTTGTAATTACTGCTAAAACGATAAAACTTCCAATTGAAGCAATAAATGCTTCTTTAAAGTTGATAATACCTTCATTGATTTTTCTGAATTCTTTAGCAGCCATAACTCCTGTTGCTATCAAAGCTACAAAGAAAACTAATTGAATTAGCGAACTTAGAAGATAATTCTGTAGAAATGCAGTGCCAAATGTATATGAAACTGCAAGACTAAGAACAGAAATAAGACCACCTATCAGCCCGTATTTTAATATTATTCTTAACATTATTTATGGTTTTTATGATTTAATTATTTTTCAAATTTATAAATAAGAGAACAATTAAATTACTTTATAAAATCGGGTAATTAAAACTTCACTCAATAACATTAATAAGGATATCCAAATCAGTATTTTCCAAAATTGGGTGCCGGAGCTTTCATTTTTTACTTTTTGAGCAAAATTGTAAACATTTCCTGATAGTAGTTTTATATTATCTTTTGAATATGCCTTTAATTCATTGATAGAATAATTGTCAAGATCACTTTCCTGTCGTGAATAATTTACTGCTGCAAAATATGGTTTATTGAGTTTTATTTGATAAAATCCTGCATCAGAAAAGTTATCATCAATTTGAATCAACAAATTTCCTGAATAAAAGCTGGTGAATGGTTTAAATTCTTTTCCTTGGAATTCTATCTTCACTTCATTATCTGTTTTATAGGTAGAACTGATTTCAAGACTTTTATTAATTCCTGTTGAATAGGCAAGTGGACTCAGTGAAGTTCTAAACAATGAGATTTGATAAATAACAGGAATAAAAAGTGAATGTGTTTGAAAATTGCTCCATTTTTCACTCAAGGGTACTGAAAGCACATATACCAAACCTTTTCCTGCATAGCTCATTGATAAAAAAGGTTCACCCGTATTTAATGTCATCAGATAGTATTCAGGATTCATTTGAGTATATGAACGACTATATACCTTTGACACTGATGGTAATTCAATTGATAAAGGTTTTTTTTCAAAAATTCCATTGAACAAGGGATGTTGGTCATTGATTTTCTCAATCTTTGTGGCATTGCTGAGCTCAGTTTTATATGCTGAAATACCAAATGAACTAAACAGGTTTTCATAATTTTCAAACTGCATTTTTTCTTTTTCACATGGTATAATCAGCATCGAACCACCATTAATTATATAGGTGTTTAGTAATGAAATTAATGTATTTGGTATTGAAGTTAACCCATCAGTTATAATAAAATCTTTGCTAAAAATATCAAAAGTAATCTTTTGAACATTTGTGCTTTGAACATTAAAATAGTTATCTGTTGAAAATGCTGTTAATAAGTGTGGACTAACATTCCCAGAGTGAATAATCCCTATATTAACCTTTTCTTTAATATTAATTGAAAAGAAATATGAATCATCAAAGCTTACAGGGTAATCATTAATTTTCAGAATTCCCTTAATCCAGCCAGTTGATGTAAATGTTACAGGAATTTGAAGTATTTTAGTCTCTTTCTGCAAAATATCGAATGAAACAATTTTGCTTATTCCATTAAGTTCGATATTTAATGATAATTCAGAAAAATCCTGATCACCAAAATTTCTGATTTTAATATACATAACTATGGGTCTGAAAGGATATAAAAAAGGAGAAGAAAACCAGCAGGAATCAATGCTAAGATTTGAGTTTGAAGATGCTTTTACAGGAACCATCAGTATTTTTGATGTTTTAGTTCCTGAAATAGATGAAACATCGGCAGTACTTTTTTGAAAGTCAGATATGAAGTACATGGTTTTATTTGATCCTTTTTCTTCAGAGGTTATATCCATTATTTTATTGAATACACTGCTCATTTTCCTGACAACAGGACTTGTTTCAATTTCGTCAACCATTGAAATGGCATCATCTGAGATATAGTATTGTTGTTCATTAAATTTAAAATTATTGCTAATCACACAAAATTTATCATTTTTATCATGAGCTTTAATAATTTGTTTGGCAAGTTTTTTAGCAGTTTCAATCAATTTTCCATCTTTACCAATATTCTCCATTGAAGGAGAATTATCAATATAGATGCTCACCATATTTCTACCTTTTTTTTCACCGGAAGATAAAATATAAGGTTGCGAGAATGCTAGTACTAATGTTATTATCGTTAAAATTCTGATTAACAGCAATATCAGGTTTTTAATCCTGTTTTTATTTTGCTTTTCAAGAACAATGGAACTGAGTAATGAAGTGTTTGAAAAATATATATTTTTAAATTTTCTAAACCTAAAAAGATGGATAATGATAGGAATGGTTATAAGGGAAAGTGCCCATAATAATTGTGGATATACAAAACTCATTTGATTTTTTTTGCAAAAAACAGGCAAAAAAAAAGCTTCTCAAAAGAGAAGCTTTTTTTTATACTATATTATACATTACTTTTGAACCTTTACATTTAAAACAATTGATCCAGTAGCATCGTATCCATTAATATTTTTAACCTTAAACATACCAACTTTGTTTTTTGATGTTTTAAACAGTACATGAGAAATCTGTGATCCACCAGTGCCATCAAACAGGTATGGAGCTAAATCAACTTCACTGCCTGCAACAGCCCATTTTTGTGAAATATTGGTTGTATTTAATCCATCCCAATCTGTAAGTGTTAGTGGAGGGATAATTTTAAATTTAGTAGCATTTCGGGTTGTCCATTCATGTACTTTTAATACTGATATTTGTCCTGCACCTGTTCCGAAAACTGTGGAGTTTGCCGGACTGGCAATAGATGCTGTATAAGTAGAACCATAAAAATATACAAAGTCAATAGTAGTTTGACCACTGGTTTTGGCTTCATTTACCTTATAAACCAGATTGGTTGATGTAGCATAAAAGCTTCCTAAATCGGCATTTGATTGAGCTCCTAATGTTACAGTTTCATAGTTATTCAAACCTGAAAGATCAACCAATGTGAGTACAAAAGTCTTTTTTCCTACTTTTTGGTCAACATCGGTTGCTGAAACACTAATTGTAATCACTGTACCATAAGCTAAACTTGAAGGAACAGTGTATTCATAATCTTTGGTGAATTCTTTTAGCTCTGTTGCTTGAGGATACCAGGTAGTATCAAACTCAGGTTTGCCTGCGCTATATTTAATGTGAAAGTTCAATTTTGATAAATCTTTATTGGTTGTTGCATGAGATTTTGCAACAATATGGAAATTAACAATCTCACCTCTGGCAACGTCAAAAACAACTTTCTGAGGAGGATTTATTGTTAAAGAAGGTGCTTTTACAACAATAGTATCGGTATTAGATGTATCACTACAGTCACCATAAATAAAACTGGCAGAACCAACAATAATAAACGAAGCAGGTGTACTGATAGCCATTATTCCGGCTATTATTAAACCAAATAAATACCTTAGCTTTTTCATTTTTTCAATTTTAATTTAATTATCTTAATGCGTTTTCAAATTCTGGTTTATCCCAATAATTTCTGAATTCTCTGTCAACTTTAGCTCTTTGTCTGACGGATGGGTCTAATTTTATAGCACGTGTTAAACTGGTTGTAAGCAAATCAAGGTCTTTTGAGCGGGCTCCAACAATTGCTCTTAAGTAAAAATCGTTAGCTGATTTATTGTCAATCTTGTCAATAATGGTTTTAGCATTTGGGTAATCTTTCTTAAGTGTATAAGCAAGGGCTTTATTATAATCATAACGTTGCCCTTCAAAAGTTTGTATAGCCATATCATATTCACCTTTCTTAATATAAACAATGGCTTTATTGTTTCTAACATCAGCACCTGCTTTTGTAGCCAGATCATACAAATAAAGTGCGGTATCGTACTGTCCTTTAAACCTGTAACAAACACCTGCATTTTGTAAAATTTCCTTTTGGTTTGGAAATTTTTTATTTAGTGCTGTTAAAATATCAATGGCATTGTCGTATTCGCCTTTGCGTATGGCAATCATTGCCAGATTATTTTTTGCAATTAATTCATCTTCAGGATACCTGGTGTTAAAATAATTATATAATTGTTCCTGTTGATTGAGGTCATCGGTATTATAGGCTAAATAAAGCACTTCCTGTTTGTTATTGAACTGGTCAAGCTTACCTTCAGCAAATAATTTGCGTAGAGTATCAAGATCACGGATAATTGTTTTTGCTGTCAAAGATATTTCGGTTTTCCTTAACTTAGGCATGATGGTGGATGTGATATCTTTCCAGTTGCCCAGTTTTTTAATGTTAACTTCTTTTTCATCAAGTGGTAATTCAGAAGCAATAATCTTCAAAATATCTTCTTTTATTGACAAATCACTCTTGCTTATAAGTTCTTTCAAGCCGTCCCAGTCTTCATAAGTCTGACTTCTTTTATAGAAGTTTGAATCATAAACTTGCTGAAAATTCATAGCTTTCAAGGTAGCTTTCATGTAATCATAAGAAATTGTATTCCTGTTTTTAGCTAAAAATTGGTTTCTATCAAGTGGACCATCTGGAGAAGCTTGTGAATGTAAGGTCATTCCTTCTACTTCAAAACCGTCTTTTTTTACGAGATCTAAAACAGGTTTTATGATAAATGGTAATTTGAAGTCTTTACTTTCAACCATACCGGGTTTTAATACATATTTATCACATTCATAATAAATAGTACCTTTAGCAACGAGGCGTTCTGGGGCAAAACTTCCTGTTATAGCAAGATTGTCAGTAGGTTGTAATGTCTGTGAAGTGGCAATCAAACCATCTGATAATTTATCTTTTTTAACTTCACATACGCATTGATCTAACTCATCATATTTTGAGTCTATTTTATAAGAACTTAAAATATAAAGCATTGATGTTTCCATGCCAGGTTCAAACCTCAGTTTTTCCTTGTAAGGAATTGTCGCACCAGTTTTATAAGGCACAATATTGCCTGTTTTTATTTTGTTGGCTTCAAGGTCAACTTTTTCACCTGCAACAAGGAATGGAGTCATGTAAATACTATCATTATTGTAAAGCAGGATAGGCTCAAGCTTTAAAATTGCTTTTTTATTAAAATACTTGGCAGGAATATATGTATCAAAGAAAACATTAATGCTGTCTGCATGAACTTCAAGAACTTCATCTTCAACTTTTATTTTTACCTGGTCAATGTTTTTCTGCATCTTTTTTAATGGATTGCAGGAAAAGAAAAAAGGCATAATCAACGCCATGCTTACAATTGGAAATATGTTCCTCTTAATAGTAAGACTTTTCATATGTATTCGCTTTAGTTTAATTTTGTGAACAAAAAAAAAGTATTTTTCTGATTGCAAAGTTAAAATATTTTGTAATAAAAAAATTTAATTTCTCAAAAAAGTAATTGATAAAAATAAAAAGATTTTTTTTTTCATAGCAAATATAATAAAAATACTTTAATTATCGAATAAGTGATTAATTATGAATGAAGCAATAGTAATTTTAAAAAATGCAAAAGTTTACCAACAAGATACTTTGGTATTGAATGAACTGGATCTTGAGCTTTTTTCTTCTGAATTTGTTTATTTAATAGGTAAAACAGGAAGTGGGAAAAGCACCTTGTTAAAAACTATTTATGGGGACAAATTTATTGTAAGTGGTGAGGGTAGAGTTGCAGGTTTTAATCTAAAAAATATCACAATAAAGCAAGTGCCATTTTTAAGAAGAAAAATTGGTATTGTATTTCAGGATTTTCAGTTGTTGACAGACCGTACTGTTTTTGAAAACCTGAAGTTTGTTCTTAAAGCTACTGGTTGGAAACGTGATGATTTGATTGTCAAAAGAATAAATGAAGTACTTTTAAAAGTTGGACTTCAAACAAAAGATTTTAAGATGCCTCATGAATTGTCGGGAGGTGAACAGCAAAGAGTAGCTATTGCCCGGGCATTACTTAACGACCCGAAAATAATTCTTGCCGATGAGCCTACTGGTAATCTTGATCCTGAATTATCGTTTGAAATAATAGGTTTATTGCATGCGCTGGTAAATGATGGTACTACTGTTTTTATGGCAACACATAATTATACACTTATTGATAAATATCCAGCAAGAGTAGTAAAGCTTGAAAATGGAAAAATCACTCAACTTAAATGAGAAATTTTTTCAATTAATAATTTAGCACTTCTTTCATTATTGAATTTTTCAGATAGTTCGTTTTTACGATGTATCAACATTTGGTTATCAAATTTTTTAGTAAAAAACTCTTCTACCTTTAATTGCATTTCTTTAGCTTCATCAGCAATAATGCATAAATTTTCCAGCCCTGTATCTTTGATCATTTTAGCATTTACTATGCAATATCTGCCTCTGAACAGTGCATTTAGTAACTTTAATTTAATTCCGGTATCCTGAAAGGTAGGTAGTATGTTAATTTGTGCATTGGTAATGAGTTGATAGATTTCTTCAGTGTCAGGATTAACAAGTTTAATATTATTCGATGTTTTAACAAGTTTTTTTAGTCGGTTGGAAGGATTTGATCCAGCTATTATAAATGGAATTTTAAGGTTATGAAAAACCTTTTCAACTAAAAAAATAGCAGCTTCATTGTTTTCGCCAACACCAAGATTTCCATGATATAACACATAATTACCCTGGCCTTCTAATGTTGTAATATCACTGTTGGGATGAAAAACAGGAAGATAAAAGCTGTTTTTAAGTTTAACATTTAGGATTGTATGATCGGCAGGTGATATTGCAGCCACATAAGACGCATTATTTAAACGGTATAAATATTTTCTCAATCGTTCTGATTCTATTGAAAAATATAATCTTTTCAATGGATTTTCTTCAACTTTTGCTAGATGCATATAATAAACATGCTCAATATTGTGCATTCTGACAATTTTTAACCTGTCTTTTAATTCAGGCCAGTCGAGGTAGTAGCTGCAATGTATCCCTTCAAATAGTACAGGATAATTATTCTTTAAAAGATTTTTTAATAGCAAATTGCTTTTACGGCTTCTGACAATGTATGGAATATGATGAATAAATGGATTTAGGAATGCTTTTCTGGGGTAGTAGCACACTTCACTACAGATTTTTTCAAGTTCAGTTGCGTGTTTTCTGCCATAATGAAAGGCATGTAAATGGATTTTGACACCTTGATTGGATAATGCAAGTATTTTGTAAAAAACATCAATAACACCGCCATAACTCGGTGGATAAGGTATATCAAACGAAACAATATTTAAATGTAAGTTATTTTTAGGCATAGAGGTCAACTAATTTTTGTTTCTCTTTTTCCCAGCAAAAAATTTTTTTTGCTATCTTACAATTTTGTACCAAAGTCGAATATTTTTTTTCGTCTTGAATGAGATTGTTTATGGTTTCAGCAATTTTATCTCTTTGTGTTTCAAGCAAAACACCTACCTGAAATTGTTCAATTATCCTTGAATATTCAGGAAATGGATTGGATAATGAAGGAATGCCCGCCTGAATATAATCAAAAAATTTATTGCTTAAAGAATATTGGTAGCTTTTACTGTTTTTATTAAGCAAATTGTAGCCAATAAATGCTTTTATTGTTAGTGCTTTCAGATCGTCAGGATAAATATATCCTGTCAGTGAAATTTTATTTTCAAGCTTTTCTTTTCTTACCAATGATTTTATTTCATGAAATATATCTCCGTTACCGGCAATAACTAAAGGTATTTCAATTTGGTGCATAGCATATATTAATTCATCAAGTCCACGACCTTTATTGACTGCCCCCTGGTATATCAGGTATTTATCAACTGGAATTTCATTTTTTAATTGCATGCTGTACGGCAGATTTCTTATAATTTCAAAGTTTTTATTGTATTTTTTTGTAAAAATTTCAGCAAGTGATTGATTTACAGTGTATCGAATATTAGTCATCGGTACAAAAATGTTACCGATAGCATTCCATATTCTTTTTATCATTTTTCTGTTTTCCAGCTCAGGTACTTCAGTGAAATACTCATGGGCATCGAAAGCTATATTCTTTTTTTTGATTTTTCCGGCTAATGTGCATGCTGGCAATGTGTCTAAGTCAACACTGCATATCGTGTCAAACTTGTTAAGCATTAAAAATAAAAATAATTTTATATTATATTCAGTATAAAATAAAGCTGATTTTTTAAAAACACAGTTTAAATTTTTCGTTTTAAAATTATATTGGGTTTGATGGTCAGGTTTTTTTATAAAATTATTTTTTAAGAAATCTCTGTAAATGACAATGACCTGATGCCCTGCCATCTGTAAAGAATCTGAAATTCTTTGAATTCTTTGATCAAAATGAATGTTGTTTGTTATTGCAATATATATTTTGCTCATAAGTTCAGGCAGATATTCTTTAATTTATCCTCATATAGTTTCCCTTGTTTAACAAGCCATTCGATGGAGGCAACAAGTTTCAACTCATTATAAACGTTTAATTCAGATTTTATTTCATTAAGACTAAGTGTTTTTTTTGTAAGTAATTCAACTAAACAATTATATATCTCGTTAAACTCTTCAGACGATAGATTTACATCTTTCACTTTTAGACAATAGTCACAATGACCACAATTTTTATCAATAACTTCTCCAAAATATTTTAACAAAACCTTACTTCTGCATCCAATATTTTCAATCGTATATTTTTTTACCCATTCCAGTCTTTTTTGATAATTAAGCTTTCTGTTTTCAAGATTTTTATATATTTCATACAAGTCTAATGCTTCGACTCTATTATGAAGTAACACTATTTGAGGTTTATTTTTAGCAGGGATATAATCAATTATGTCCATTTTTTTTAATCCAATAAGCAGGCTAATTGTTTTTTCAATACTGAGTCCGATTCTTTGTGCAAGTTCTCCTTCATTAATTTTAGTATAAAGGTCAAATAAACCTTCATAGGAACGCAGCAAGGTTTTAATGATTGCTTCATATTTTGGATTCATAATCTGAAAATTATATAATTCCAGATAGTTAACTAGAATAAAGATTCGTGAAGGCATCATATCTTTTTCTGAAATAAAAATGAGTCCTTCACGCTGAAGAAATTGAAGTATATTGCTTGTTTTTTGTATGTCAAGATTGTAATGATTACAAAAATTTTGCAGGTCAAAATCGAATTCAGTATCAATGCCGGAACCTAATGGAATCTTCAGGTAGTTACATAAACTTTGATAGGTAACTTGTATTTCTTTTTTAGTTGGAAAGATATTTTCAATTCTGTTGTCAAGGTCATTTTCATCTGGTTTCGAAAATAAAACAATTGCATAAGAGGTTTTGAAATCTCTGCCTGCTCGTCCTGCTTCCTGATAATATGCTTCAAGGCTATCAGGTACTTGTAAATGCATGACCATTCTGACATTTAGTTTATCAATGCCCATTCCAAAAGCATTAGTAGCTACAATTACTCTTGTTGTTCCTTTTTTCCAACGATCCTGTTTAATACTTCGGGTTTTATTGTCAAGTCCGGCATGGTAATAATCTGCTGAGATTTTATTTTGGTTAAGAAAATCTGAGGCTTCTTTTACTTGTCTTCGTGTTCTGCCATAAATAATACAACTGCCTGATACTTTTCTTACAATTTGAAGTAAACTGTTAAATTTTGATTCGGTATTTACTATACCATATATTAAGTTATCACGATTAAAGCTTTTTTCAAAGATTTTTACATCTTTCATCTGAAGTTTGCCGATAATATCTTTTCGTACTTCAGGTGTGGCAGTAGCTGTCAGTGCCAAAACAGGCAGATTTGGCAATAACTCTTTTATTTTGGCTATTTCCAGATAGGCTGGTCTGAAATCATAACCCCATTCAGAAATGCAGTGTGCTTCATCAACAGCAATAAATTTGATTGGCAAATTAGGTATTTTCAATCTGAAGTTATCGGATTTTAGTCTTTCGGGAGAGACATAAAGGATTTTATAGTTTTTATTTATTGCATTGTTTAAAGTATTTTCAATTTCACTAAAACTCATCCCACTGAAAACAGCCGCTGCCGGAATTTTTTTTCTTAGTAGGTCTTCAACCTGGTCTTTCATTAAAGCAATCAAAGGTGAAACAACAAGACACATCCCATCTTCATAAATTGCAGGCACCTGATAGCATACCGATTTGCCACCACCTGTAGGAAGCAATGCAAGTGTATTGTTCTTTGTTAAAATTGAAGTAATGATATCAAGCTGTAAGGGTCGAAATGTCTCTGTTCCCCAGTGTTTGCTTAATATTGACTTTAATTTATCAATCAATTCATTAAAATTCAATGAAATCGAAAACAGTATATGGTAAAAGTACCTTTGGTAAAATTACTTTTTTATCGTGCTGATTGTGTTCAAGTATGGCTGCAACGATTCTTGGTAAAGCCAAAGCACTGCCATTTAAGGTATGTGCTAAATTGTTTTTGCCATTTTCATCTTTATATCGCAGTTTAAGTCGGTTTGACTGAAAAGATTCAAAATTTGATACAGAACTTACCTCAAGCCATCGCTGTTGGCCATAAGAATAAACTTCAAAATCGTAGGTCAATGCGGAGGCAAAACTCATATCTTTTCCACATAGTCGTATTATTCTGAAAGTTAAACCCAGTTCTTTCAGAATATTTTCAACATGGGATACCATTTCCTCTAAAGTATCATAAGATTTTTCAGGTTGGGTAATCTGAACAATTTCTACTTTATCAAACTGGTGTAAACGGTTCAATCCACGCACATTTTTACCATACGAACCTGCTTCTCTTCTGAAACATGGCGTGTATCCAGTCAGTTTTATTGGTAAATCCTGAATGTTTAGCAAACAATCCCTATATAAATTAGTCAAAGGGACTTCTGCGGTAGGAATCAGATAAAAGCCATCTTCATTAATAAAATACATTTGTCCATCTTTGTCGGGCAACTGGCAAGTGCCATACGCTGATGATTCATTTACAAACAATGGTGGTTCAATTTCCTGATATCCGGCTTTGACTGCATGGTCTAAAAAATAATTGATCAAAGCACGTTGCAATTTAGCACCTTTTGCTTTGTAAACAGGAAAACCTGCACCTGTTATTTTGTTGCCCGTTTCAAAATCAATGATTCCCGATTTTTCTGCAATTTCCCAATGAGGCAAATTTTCAGAATCATGTATGTTGCCGTACTGCCGGATTACATCATTGTCGGCTTCACTTTCACCTTTATTTACAATAGGATGTGGAGTGTTTGGCAATTCTACCATCAGTTTATTTAACTCTTCAATTATTTCACGCTGTTTGTTGGTAAGTACTGAAAGTTGTTCTTTAAGTGTAAAGGTCAGTTCTTTTAATTCATTGGCTTTACTGATTTCCTTTTTTTGGTAGTAAATGCCAATTTCTTTAGATATTTTATTCAACTCAGCCTGAATATTGTCACTCTCTGATTGTGTCTCTTTTCTTCTTTTATCCAGTTCAGAAATTTTTTCTACATGTGATGTGGCATTAAAATGTTTAATGTCAAGTAATTTTATTACTTCTTCTTTATTTTGAATAATTTTAGTAATAGTAAGCATAATATGGTATTGTTTGAAAAAGCAAAGTTAGATTGAAATATTCGGACAATCAAAATTATACGATGAAATGAAATAAGTAAAACTTAAAATCCATGAATAAAAATATAAAATATACTGTTACCTTTATCAGTAATCTGTACTAAACTGATAAATAAAAGAAATTGTTTATGAATTAAACCGTTGGATGTGCATTGTGTAAAGAATTATGAATGACTGTTTAAAAAGTGCTATATTTGCTTTAATGAAATGTTTTTTTTGCAGATTAATTTGAGAGATTTAAGTGAGGTTGATCAGCTTATACATATTATTTTTAATTTTCGTTGCAGGGGAAAAAGTTTTTGCTCAAAGTGATATTTATTTCATTGAGAATAAAGGGCAATGGGAAGAAAATGTGCTTTTTCGTGCCGATTTACCCGGTGGAAAATTGTTTGTGGAAAAGAATCGATTAACTTACCTGTTTTACAGAAACAAAGATGTTTATACACAACAGCATCAACATATTTTTGACAGCTTGGATTGTCATAGTGTACGTATCAGTTTTTTAGATTGTAATCCTGAGGTTGTAGTTGCACCAACAGAAATGTTGCCTTACTATCACAATTATTATATTGGAAATGATAAATCTAAATGGAAAACAGGAGTCTGCCTTTTTTCCAGTGTTAAAATTAAAAATCTTTATGATGGTATAGATTTAGTACTTTTTGCAAGAGGTACATCAATTAAATACAATTTTATTTTATCGTCTGATGCCGATCCTTTACTTATAAAAATGCTTTATGAAGGTCATGATAAAATGTGGCTGGATGATAACAAACTTAAAGTTGTTACCTCAGTTAATGTTTTTACAGAAATGTTACCCGAAGTTTATTTTCTGGAAGGTAATTTTAAAAAACCTTTGAACTGTTTTTTCAATCTAAAAAAAAATATATTAAGCTTCACTTTTCCGGATGGAATCGACCATGAATTACCGCTAATTATTGATCCGGTAGTTGTGTTTTCCAGTTATTCCGGCTCTGTGGCAGATAATTTTGGATATACTGCTACTTATGATGATTCAGGGTATGCTTATAGCGGAGGAACAGTTTTTAGCCTCGGTTTTCCTGTAACAACAGGTGCATATCAGTTGGTTTTTAAGGGTGGTCATAAAAGTACTGTATGGGGGTCGGGTGATGAAAGAGATATTGGGATTTTAAAATATAAACCTGATGGTACTTCATTGATTTATGCTACATATTTAGGGGGGTCGGGTAATGATGATCCTCATAGCATGGTAGTGGATGCTAATTTTAATCTGATTGTTTTTGGAAACACATCTTCTCCAAACTTTCCTGTTGGACAAAAGTTTTATGATAGCACCTACAACGGGAATTTTGATATATATCTGGCAAAACTTTCCATTGATGGCAAAATTCTTCTTGCCTCAACGTATCTTGGAGGATCTGATGAAGATGGACTTAATGGTTTCTATAATATTCCTTTAAATGCACCAAATCAATGTCAATTGGGGTTTAATTATGGTGATAGCTACAGGGGAGAAGTAAATGTTGATAATCAGAACAGAATTATAGTTTCAACTACTACAAAATCATTTGATTTTCCCGTGATTAACGGAGCAATCCAATCAGTATTTGGTGGAGGCAATCAGGATGCTGTTGCTTTCCGATTCTCAAATGATTTGGATACATTACAGGCATCTACATTTATAGGTGGTAATCAGGATGATGCAGGTTATGGTGTTGCAGTTAATTCATCTAACGAGATTTATATTTGTGGAGGAACTCAAAGCTCAAACCTTAAAACTATTTCGGGCAAATATCAACCAAATTATATTGGTGGAATAGCAGATGGTTTTCTGTACTACATCTCAGAAGACTTTAAAACATTGAAAGCAGCAACTTTTATTGGCACCGATAAATATGATCAGGTTTATTTTGTACAAACAGATTTAAAAGATATGGTTTATATAACCGGACAGACAAAAAGTGACAATTATCCTGTTAAAAATGTTAAATATTACATACCAAAAGGGAAAATGTTTATTAGTAAGTTTAATCCAGGCCTTGATTCAATGATTTTTTCCGGTGTTTTTGGAGTTGGTGGAACCAACCCTGAGCTTTCACCATCAGCCTTTTTAGTAGATATTTGTGAAAGAATTTATTTTTCAGGATGGGGTGGAAACCTTAATGATGATTATAGTAATAACAAAGGTAGCTTTACCACTGGCTTGCCTGTGACTGCTGATGCTTTTCGTAAAACCACAGACGGCTCTGATTTTTATCTGGCAGTTTTTTCAAGAGATATGCAAAGTTTACTCTATGCTACGTTTTATGGTGGTATTCAAACAAGTGATCATGTTGATGGCGGCACCAGCAGATTTGATAAAAAGGGCGTTGTTTATCAATCTGTTTGTGCCAGCTGTGGCCCTTCTACCAATGATTTTCCTACCTACCCTTCAAATGTTCATTCGCATAGCGATAAAAGCAATAATTGCAACAATGCTTTGTTTAAGATTGATCTCAATATACCTGATTTAAAAGCTGATTTTTCTATTGATACTATTTTTTGCCTGGCAGATTCAACTTCCATCATGAATATAAGTATTGGGGGTGCTAAATATTATTGGGACTTTGGAATTCTTAATAGGAATGATGATACTTCATCTGCATTTCAACCAAGATTTCATTATCCTGATACAGGAACTTACAAAGTGACACTTATAGTTTCTAATATAAACACCTGCGATCAGTCAGATACAATTTCTAAATTTATTAAGGTATATAATCAGGCGGAAGCAGATTTTAAATATCAACAACTTGCTTGTGAAAATGAAATCGAATTTGAAGCACTTTCCAAATACGGCACATCTTTTAAATGGGATTTTGGAGATTCTAATAGCAAGGCTAATTACAGTAATCAAAAAAAAGTAACACATATTTTTTCTGATTCAGGAAATTATAAAATAACATTGATTGTTGATTCAGGATCAGTATGTGAATTCAAAGT